>Ga0307373_10000146_pt1 | contig 125126 bp, 115 predicted proteins | sample OX2MG_FD_202534 | JGI IMG/M metagenome (GOLD analysis project Ga0307373, IMG submission 202534) | Soil microbial communities from Risofladan, Vaasa, Finland - OX-2 | ecosystem: Environmental > Terrestrial > Soil > Coastal area > Acid sulfate soil | place: Finland: Risofladan, Vaasa... | reverse complement strand
TACTACGACCGCCTCGGAGTGCCCAGACTTGCCGATTAACCTCAACCTTCCGAACCGCCGGATGCGGACCCGCATGTCCGGTGGTGTGGCAGGGGAGTAGCGCTGCGGCGCTACCCCCTATGCCGATTGTGTGCTGATGCCGCCCGCTATAGAGTCGATTCTCGAAGCAGCGCGTGCGCCGCAGGGCCGAGACCGCCTTCGAGCCGCCAATGATGAAGATCCATTTCGCGCCGAAAAACAATGAGTCCGGGTAGTCCGTTAGCCAACAGATTTGGGGTGCTTCGAATGTCACGGTCACTCCCCGACAGCGGCAAGTCCGTCGGCTGGGCTGAGTCGGCGCGGCCGGGTGGTGTTCGATCTACGGCTGTGCGGAGCGGAGAACGAGCAAGCCTGGGCTGGACGCGGTGCGCTCACTTTGCTCCGGTAATCTCGGCATTCCGATGTTGGCGGTAATCGATGGCAATCCAGAACTGGAAGCGGCGCTTAAACATTAGAACAGCGCGACCGCCTCGTCCTAGTCGGGCCCCATTGGAAATAAGCTCGTTGAAGTGCGCTTGATGCTCGTAGTAGAAGGGCTCGCGCTTGGCGAATTCAAGCCCTTTATCCACTTTCAGAGCGCGCTTGAACCATGACTAGAAACGCATCGCGCGCGGTAACCCCAGCCGGCTACGGCATGGCCTGAGGAAAGTGACGGAGTCAATTAAACATCTCGCTCATGTCCGATGCGGTTGCGGCGCCATTAGGGAACGATGTGAGCCCCAGACCTTCCATCATCAGGCGCAGCGTGTCCTGATGCTGATGGAAGACGTTCGAAACGAAGCCTGACTTAAACTTGGGACTGATACCCAGCCACATCACCTGACCGCCGCCGTTGGTGTTGTCGTTGGCCGACTCGTCAAACGTGATGATGAGCAGGCCGTCGCCTCCCGGTTGGAACATTGGGGTCTGGAGCAGCGGATCAATGTTCGCTTGGAGCCAGGAATCCATCTGGGCCAGAGACCCATCATGAGCGTCGTCTTCCTCATCCGGTACCAGAAAAGAATACTGGGGAAGATTGCCAGCCGCTAAATCTATGGCGAACTGAGTGAATGGTACTATGTTTAGCTGCTGAGCCGGATCGTTTTGTACGTCAGTAAACAAAACGAAAGGATTGTGTTTGGCTTGGTATGAGGTTGTAGTGTCACCATTGTTACAGCTCATGAATCCGACTGATGGGAGCGATTCATCATAAGACTTCCATGATATTCCAGCAGCATCCATCTCACGCACTATGTTATCAGCTTCTACCGAATGAGTTTCCGGACAAGCATCGAACCCGTAGAAACCAGCCCCCGCCGTCAACCACAGGTAGTTGGGCAGCGAGGGATGAGTGTCGGCAAAGTAATTGGCCGCCAGGGCGCCCTCGGTTATCAGTCCGTTGAGATAAGGCACGTCAGGGCTGCCTACCACATCCGCGTAGTTGTGATTTTCTTCCATCACTATGAATTCGTGCCCAAACGTCGTGCTGCCGGACGTTGGCGTAGGTGTCGCCTGCGGCGTGGGGGTAGGTGATGGCGTGGGCGTTGGTGACGACACGGGTGTCGGTGACGATGCGGGCGTGGGTGACGATCCGGGCGTGGGCACAGGCGTTGGCACCGGAGTCGGCATGGGTGTGGGTATCGGTGTGGGCACAGGCGTCGGCACGGGAGTCGGTATAGGTGTCGGTATAGGTGTTGGTTCGGGCGTCGGCACCGGAGTCGGCATGGCTGTGGGCACAGGCGTGGGCATGGCAGTCGGTTCGGGGGTGGGCACTGGTGTCGGCTCGGGTGTCGGTACACCTCTCAGGACTGTCACCTGTACCGATGACATACCAATTTGAGCTCCGCTCACGTCTCTGGCTATAGCCGAGACGGTATGAGTGCCATCGGTGGACGTCGTGGAATTCCATCTGTATTGCAGACTCGGTCCGCCGCTGATTAGAAACTGGCCGTCGATGTCGTATTCGACCGAGCTGACCGGCGGCGCCTGATCGGCCACTTGTAGCTGCACCTGCCCGGAGACCGGAGCATCGTTCTTCGGTTTGAGCAGGGTGATGACGTCGGCTCGCGCGACTGCGGACAGCAGCAACGTCAATAGGACGGCGGCGAACATCATTCCGACGAGTTTTGGCGTGTAGCCGAACGTCCCGTTGTTCCGAGGCGCTATCCTTACAGTGCTTATTGTCATGACTTCGTCCCAAATACCTCTGCGCGACATTCGCGCAAGAGGTTCCCCCTTTGGCTGTCCGAGTCGTTAAGCTACTTCCCACGACGATCAGTGGGGGCGACATGCTAAAGATGGTTGATAGTCAACAAACCATACTCTTATTTAGGACAGACACCAGACCCGATATACATTCATTGATAATGAAGTTTTCGAAAAAGCGTGATCCACGTGAGCACCACGTTGATCTAATCTGACTGTATCTATGTTCTTTTAGCTTGCGCGCGGATTATATTTCCCCTGCTTCCCCACCTTTCCGAATCACGTGCCCTGGCATCTCGAATTTATGCGCGTCGCGTTCGTGCAGGCTAACCACGGCCTACGAACGGCATCTTGGTGGCCATCACGGTAACGAACAGCACGTTGGCCTCTAGTGGCAGGCTCGCCATATAGACCACCGCGCGCGCCACCTGCTGCGCATCGAACGTCGGCTCGACCGCGAGCGATCCGTTGGCCTGCGGCACGCCGCGTTTCATCCGCGCGGTCATCTCGGTTGCGGCGTTGCCGATATCGATCTGGCCGCAGGCGATGTCATACTTGCGCCCGTCGAGCGAGGTCGCCTTGGTCAGCCCGGTCATCCCGTGCTTGGTGGCGGTGTATGGGGCTGAGTTCGGCCGCGGCGCGTGCGCGGAGATCGAGCCGTTGTTGATGATGCGTCCGCCGCGAGGATCCTGGCTCTTCATGATTCGAAACGCTTCCTGGGTGCACAGGAACGCACCGGTCAAATTGATATCCACTACCGACTTCCACTGCTCATAGGTAAGGTCTTCGAGTGGTATGCCGGGTGCTCCGATTCCCGCATTATTGAATAGCAAGTCGAGGCGGCCGAAAGTGTCTTTGGTTTGGGCGAACAGCGCTTTCACGGAAACTGGATCGCCAACGTCAGTAGGCGCCACCAGCATGCGCGCGCCAGGGGACTTGGCTTCCAGCGCGGTTGCCTCCAGCAGTTCCCTGCGGCGCCCGGCCAGTACGACCGAGTAGCCCTCGTGCGACAAAGCCAGTGCGGCCTGCTTGCCTATTCCGGTTCCCGCGCCGGTGACGATAGCGGTCTTGCCCGGTGAGTCCATGTACGATCCCTCCCTGTTGGAAGCGGGTTGCCTGCCCCGCTGAATCTGCGCTCCAAATTCGCGCGGTCCGCCGCTACGCAGAGCGCGCGGTCAGATGGAAGGCTTCGGCGAGAAGCTCGTAGGAATGCATGCGTGCGCGATGGTCGTGCACGATCGTGACCACCATCAGCTCGTCGAGGTGAAGCGCGCTCGCCATATCGATTAGCTGGTCGCGAACCTTGTCGGGCGTCCCGGCGAAGTAGCGTGGCCAATCCCCGAGTTCGTTGGGCGGCGGTTCCGACGGCGGGCCCAATTCCGCGATCGCTTCCTCGGGCGTAGGAATCGGGCGCACGTCGCCCTGGCGGATGCGGCGGCGGAAAAGGCGTGCGCTGGTGAGCAGGCGCTCGGCTTCAGCTTCCGTGTCGGCGCAGATCACGCCCGGTGCGACCATCGCGTACGGCGCGGACAGATCTTTGGACGCAGTGAAGTGCGAGAAGTAGTGTTCCAGCGCGGCGCGCGTCGGATTGGAGTCGATGAAATGCGCGAAGGCGTAGCGCAACCCAAGCTGCGCCGCCGCCGCCGCACTCCACAGACTGGAACCGAGCAGCCAGACCTCGGGACAGCCCGGCATGTCTGGCGAGACCGTCAGCCGGCTGAACGGATGCTTGGCGGGAAAATCGTGGTTCAGGAACGCCAACAGCTCCATCAGTTGTTGCGGAAAATCGTCGCTCGACAGTTGCTGGCCGCGATAGCGCTGGAGCGCGAAGGTATCGAGCGGAGTGCCGCCGGGTGCGCGGCCGACGCCGAGATCGATTCGCCCCGGGTACAAGGCGTGAAGCATGCGGAAGGTTTCCGCGACCTTCAACGGGCTGTAGTGCGGTAGCATCACGCCGCCCGATCCGATGCGGATAGCGGAGGTCTCGGCGGCGACCCGAGCCATGAGAATTTCGGGCGCGGGACTGGCCAGGGCGGTGATGGCGTGGTGCTCGGCGATCCAGTAGCGCTCGTATCCGAGGCGGTCGGCGAGGCAGGCCAGCTCGATCGAGTTGCGCAAGGCGTCGGCCGGAGTCGAGCCGGCGGACACTGGCGATTGGTCGATGACCGACAGCTTCAAGCTTGATGGTCCTTATGATGGCGCGCGAGTCAGCGAGCGATGCGAGCGGCACAGGCGCAAGCGCCGACATCGGAGGCGCGCCGCGAGGGTTGGTGAAGGAACTAGCGTTTCATTACGGCCGCAAACGCCTCGCTCATCTCGGCCAGCGCCTTCTTCACCGACGGCCGCGTCTGCACGTGCTTCCACCACGCCTCCAGCTTGGGCCGTCCCTCCAGCGCCGGCTTGGCGCCGAAGCCCGGCAGCATTTCGGTCGCGAAGAACATCGTCGGCGCGAGCGCGCAGTCGGCCAGCGTAAATTCCGCTCCGGCTGCGAATCCGCTCGGCGAGAGCAGCGCCTCGAGCTGGTCCAGGCGCTGGTTGAACTCGGTCAGCCGTTCGTTGACGATTTTCTCGTCGCGGCTTTTAGGGTTGAGCTGGCCGAACAGTGCGCGCAGCGGCGGTTCAAGGTAAAGGTCATGAAAACGAGTGAACGTTCGCACCCGCGCGCGTCCCTCGGCCGTCTGAGGCAGCAGCGGCGGGTCGGGAAATTTGTCTTCGAGGTATTCGTTGATGATCTCGGACTCGGCAACAATCATCCCGTCGGCGTCGAGCGCCGGGGTTTTGCCGAGCGGGTTGATCTTGAGGTATTCGGGCGACTTGAGGTTGTCGCCGGGAATCGCGGCTATTTCGATGTTGAGCCCCTTGTCGTAGATCGCGATCCGCGACTTCGTGGCAAAATTCGAGAGGTTCATGTTGTAGAGTTTCATTTTCCCACCTTTCTTTTTCGACCCTCTCCGCTTATCCCAGAGCGTCTCGGCGGGAGCAAGCCGCCCAGGGTAGCCGCCCCGCGCGTCGCGTCACTGCTTACGTCGCTGCAGTAAGTCAGTCGCGGCACTCACTGTTCGTAGTTCTGCTCCTGCTCACGCTGGAGCTTGTCGAGCCGTTCAGCGGCGTCTTTGAACTCGGCCGCCGCGGCCTGGAAGAGCTCGACGGCATGGTCCGCGCGGCGCTGCGCGTCGGCCGCCTGCTCCTTCGCCAGGGCCGCCTTGGCCTGCGCGCGCTCGGATGCGGCCTGGGCTTGCGCGGCGGCCGCCTGGGCCCGCTCCGCGCTTTCTTCGGCCGACGGCCCGCATCCGCTCGTCATCAGCGCCGCGAGCGCGAGCGCCGCCGCCGCACCGGCGAAGCTGAGCCTGCGCGCGCGCATCGCGCCTTATCGCGGGGCGAGCGCCTGCAACGCCCGCTCGTCGGGCATCAAGGGATTCGCGGTATTGAGCGGCTGGATGCAAACGTGATTGGCGCCGGCCTTGAGCTGGGCCTCGATGCGGTCGCGAATCTGCGTTTCGGTGCCCCAGGCCACGATCGTGTCGACCAGCCGGTCGCTGCATCCGTTTTCGAATTCCTTGTCCGCCCAGCCAAACGCCTTCAGCGCATTAGTATAGTTGGGTAGCCGCGGCACATAGGTCTTCATGTACTCGCGCGCGGTTGCTCGCGCCTTGGCCGCGTCGGTATCAAGAACCACGGCCTGCTCGACGCAGATGAGCGGCTTGGGGCCGATTGCGGCGCGCACCATTGCGGTGTGCTCGGGCGGCACGAAGTAGGTATGCGTGCCGTCGGCCTCCGCCGCGCACAGCGCGATCATCTTGGGGTGCAGCGCGGCGAGCACCACCGGCACGCGCTCCTTTGGCTCGGGCGCTTTGTAGAGCGCGCTCTTCATCTTGGGCAGGTAATCGCGCATGTAGCTGTAGGGCTTGTCGTAGCTATGGCCGCGCAGGTTGGCCACCAGCGGCTTGTGGCTGACGCCGATCCCGAGCAGGAAACGGCCGCCCGAAAGCTCGCCGACGGTCTTGGCCGCCGCCGCCATCGTCAGCGGGTCGCGCGCATAGATGTTGGCGATGCCGGTGGCGAAGGCCAGCCGCTCCGTGCGTGCCGCGAGGTAGGCCGCATGCGCGAACGGCTCGCGCCCCACCGCTTCGGGGATCCACAGCGCCCCGTAGCCGTGCTTTTCGACCGTGCGCGCGAAGTCCGCGCTCTGCACCGCGGTCATCCCGTCATAGAAAAACCACACGCCATATTTGCTGATATTCATAACCATTGTACTTAATCCTGTCGCGCGCAGCGGACAAGCCGCGCACGCGCGGCGGTATGCGGCATAGCGCGGCGGGCGGTTTACCTCGACGCGCAAGCTGGGCTACAACGGGACAGGTGAATTTTCAGCGATGAAGGTGGGAAGACGATGAGCGAGCAGGCACAGACCATCGCCGGGGAGCCCGAGCCGCTGCTGGTGCGCCATGAGGCGCCGCTCGGATGGCTCGTACTCAACCGTCCGCAGGTGCGCAACGCGCTCAACCTGCGCACCTGGCAGCTCATCGTCAAGGGCGTCGCCGAGCTCAGCGATGACCCCGGCGTGCGCGTAATCATCATGCGCGGCGCGACGCCCCAGGCCTTCATCTCGGGCGCCGACATCTCGGAGTTCCCCAGCCTGCGCGCTAACGCCGAGCAGGCGCGCATCTACCGCGAGGCGCCGGGCAATGCGACCAGCGCGATCATCAACTGCCCCAAGCCGGTCATCGCGATGATCGCCGGCATCTGCATCGGCGGCGGCTTGCAGGTCGCGCTTGCCTGCGACATCCGTATCGGGGCGCGCGGCACGCGCCTGGGAGTTCCGGCGGCACGCCTCGGCCTAGCCTATCCGCTGGACGGCGTGATGTCGCTGGTGCAGGTATGCGGCGCGGCCAACGCACGCGACATCCTGATGTCGGCACGAATTTTCGACGCCGAGGAAGCCTACGCGATGGGCCTGCTGAATAAGTTGGTCGAGCCCGCGGAACTGGAAGATCACGTGCGTCAGTACGCGACCCGGATGGCGTCGAACGCGCCGCTCACGATGGCGGCGGCCAAGGCGACGATCCGCGAAGGGCTCAAGGACGGCGCCGAGCGCGACCTCAAGACCATCGCCGAGATGGTCGCGCGTTGCTTCGATAGCGAGGATTACCGCGAGGGCGTCCGCGCGTTCATGGAGAAACGCCCGCCGCGCTTCGCCGGCCGCTGAGAACCCTTCAGGGAGCACTGTTTTCGCCGTCCGCGGCCAAGCTACAATGGCCGATGCACCCGTGACGGGCGCGAAGGCTGTGCCGCCGCATGAGCGAAGCCGAGCAGATCTATTTCAACCCGTGGGACGAGGCGTTTCGCGCCAATCCCTACCCGTATTACAAGCCGCTGATGGCGGGGCCGCCGCGGTTGCTCAACGTCTTTCTGCCGATGGCGCTGGTGGCGCGTTACGCCGATTGTGCTGCCGTGCTGCGCGACCATGAACATTTTTCGAGCGTGCCGCCGCGCTCGCCGTTTCTCGAGGAGCGCATCTCCGTCTTCGGCGACGCGCCGCGCGTGGTGTTCTCGGATCCGCCGGTCCATACCCGGCTGCGCCGCCTGGTGAGCCGCGCCTTTACGCCGCGGCGCATCCGCGAGCTCGAGCCGAAGATCCGCGAGTTCACCGGCCTGCTGCTCGACCGTGCCGCCGGCAAGGGCGGAATCGACCTGATGGCGGACCTTGCCAATCCGCTGCCTGTGATGGTGATCTCGCACATGCTGGGCGTGCCGCACGAACACTATCCGATGTTCAAGCAATGGTCCGACACCGTGATCGAGTCGGACAACACGCCGCCCGGGATGCCGCTGCCGCAAAACGTGCGCGACGCGTTCACGGCGCTGCGCGAGTACTTTATCGCCGAGATCGAAAAGCGCCGGCGCAATCCGGGCGACGACCTCGTAAGCGTGCTGGTCGCCGCGCACGAGGGCTCCGACGAGGTGCTCAGCGAAGCCGAGCTGGTCGCCTTCGTCGTCATCCTGCTGCTGGCCGGCAACGAGACCACCACCAATCTCATCGGCAACGGGATGCTCGCGCTCACGCGCCATCCGGATCAACTCGAAGGTCTGGCCCGCTCACCCGAGCTGATGCCGTCGGCGATCGAAGAGATGCTGCGTTACGACGGCCCGGTGCAGGCGACGATGCGGCATATCCGGCAGGACACCGAAATCGCCGGCACCACGGTGGCGGCGGGCTCGCTCATCTTCGTGCTGCTGGCGGCGGCCAATCGCGACCCGGCGCAATTCAGGGAGCCCGAGATGTTCGACGTCGCGCGCACGCCGAACGACCATCTCGCCTTCGGCGAGGGGATTCACTTCTGTATCGGCGCGCCGCTGGCGCGGATGGAAGGAGCGATCGCGATTGGCGCGCTGCTCGCGCGCTACAAGCGAATCCGGCTCGCCGCGCCGGAAGCGCCGCTTACGTACAAAGGATCGTTCTTCCTGCGCGGGCTCGCCTCGCTGCCGCTCGAGGTCGGCTAAGCGGTGAAACAGTGTCATCGTGAACGAGGCGAGTCTGCTTCTTCCATCATCCTGAGCGAAGCGAGTCTGCGAGCGGAGCCGAAGGACCCCGCGCGATCCTCCGCGCGTAATCGGCGGTGGCAGAGGCGCGCCACGCCCGGCGCGGCGCTGGCGGGCTGCCTCTTCCTGCTCGCGCTGACGGCGGTGGCTCTGGGAGCCGTTCAAACTCCAAAAGTGGTAATCAGCGCGGGCGACGGAGCTGAGCGCACCGCGGTGCATGTCGAGTTGGCGGTCACGCCTGGTCAGCGCACGTTTGGCCTGATGTACCGCGGCCACCTGGACGAAGACGCGGGAATGCTGTTCATCTTTCCCGTGATGCAGCCGCTAAAATTCTGGATGAGGCACACGGAAATCCCGCTCGACATGATTTTTGCCGACTCCGCGGGCGTGGTCGTGGGTATCGTGGCCAACGCCACGCCCTACTCGGAACGCCCGGTCGGGCCCGACGCGCCGGCACTCTACGTGCTCGAGATCAACGGCGGATTCTGCGCGCGCCATGGCGTGCGCGCGGGGGACAAGATGAGCTTCGTCGGATTCGATCCGCACACGAACGAATAAGCGCCGCGGATTACGCCGCCGCCGGGCGGCGCCGCGCGTGATGCGCGAACGTGCCGATCACCCCGAGCACGTAAAACGCGGCGAGCACGAGAGTGACTGCTATTTCGGTTGGCGGCACGCTGTGCGTGCGAGCAAAGAGCCCTGCGACTCCCAAAAGATGGTTGACCAGGACAAGCACTGCGCAGATCCGGCTGCGTCGGTAAATTCCGTAAGCGAGCGCAAGCAGTATGGCCGCGCCGGCGAGATATACCCATCCGATGCCGAATCCGAGCATGAATGCGAGGGCGATCATGAACACGCCCGCGGCGCTCGCCGCGATCCATCCGCACGCCACCATCCGCTCCGCCATCGTGTCGTCAATCACGGTTGCGCCCGCCTTTTCTCCGCTCGAAGTTGACTCATTATGTATGCGCGAGCGGCGGGCCGCAAAGACGCCGCCCGCCGCCACACAGAAGGCCGGTCGGCGCTAAGAGCGTGGCCAAATCCCCTTGCGCGCCGCGGCCAGCGCACCATATCATGCTCGCTTGCGCGAGATTGATCATGCTCGCTTGCGCGGAATTTGGCCGGGATTTGGTGATGAGCGTTAAGGAAAATATCGAACGGATGAGCGAGCTTTCGCGCCAGGCGGAGCTGGGCGGCGGCGAGGATCGGCAGCGCCGCCAGCGCGAGTCGGGCCGCATGACCGCGCGCGAGCGCGTCGAATTTCTGCTCGACCGCGGCTCCTTTATCGAACTCGACAAGTTCAAGACCCATCGCTGCGACGATTTCGGGATGGACCAGCGGCGCATCCCGGGCGACGGCGTGGTCACCGGTTACGGCACCGTCGACGGACGCCAGGTCTGCGTTTTCTCGCAGGACTTCACGGTTTTCGGCGGCAGCCTCTCGGGCGCGTTCGCCGAGAAGGTCTGCAAGGTGATGGACCTGGCGATGAAGACCGGATGCCCGGTAATCGGGATCAATGACTCGGGCGGCGCGCGCATCCAGGAGGGCGTGGTATCGCTGGCCGGCTATGCCGACATCTTCCTGCGCAACGTGATGGCCTCGGGCGTGGTGCCGCAGATCTCCTGCATCATGGGACCCTGTGCCGGCGGCGCGGTGTACTCGCCCGCGATGACCGACTTCGTGGTGATGGTGCGCGACACCTCGTACATGTTCATCACCGGCCCCGACGTCATCAAGGCGACCACGCACGAGGAAGTCTCGATGCAGGACCTGGGTGGCGCCGACACGCATTCGACCCGCTCGGGCGTATGCCACCTGGAGGCGGCCGATGATCAGAGCGCGCTGCTGGCGGTGCGCGATCTGCTCGCCTACATGCCGCTCAACAACGCCGAAGACGCGCCGTTCGCGGCAGGCACCGACCCGGCGGATCGGCGCGACGAGGCGCTCGATTCGATCGTCCCCGAGAATCCGAACAAGCCCTACGACATCCGCGATATAGTCCATCGCGTGGTCGACGGCGGCCAGCTCCTGGAGCTGCAAAAGGATTTCGCGCAAAACATCGTGATCGGGTTCGCGCGCCTCGGTGGCGCTTCGGTGGGCGTGGTCGCCAATCAGCCCGCCTATCTTGCCGGATGCCTCGACATCGACGCTTCGGTCAAGGCCGCGCGCTTCGTGCGCTTTTGCGACGCGTTTAACATCCCGCTGGTGACTTTCGTCGACGTTCCGGGCTTCCTGCCCGGCACCACCCAGGAGTTCGGCGGCATCATCCGCCACGGCGCCAAGCTGCTCTACGCGTACTGCGAGGCCACGGTGCCCAAGGTCACGGTGATCACGCGCAAGGCGTACGGTGGGGCTTACGACGTGATGTCCTCCAAGCACATCCGCGGCGATTTCAACTTTGCCTATCCGACTGCCGAGATCGCGGTGATGGGACCCGAGGGCGCGGTCAATATCGTGTTCCGCAGTCAGATCGAAAAAGCCAAAGATCCGGTGGCTGAGAAGGCCCGGCTGGTCGAAGAGTACCGCAAGACCTTCGCCAATCCGTTCAAGGCCGCCGAGCTGGGCTACATCGACGAAGTGCTGATGCCGCGCGAAACGCGGCCGCGGCTGATCGCGGCGCTGAAAGCGCTCGAGAACAAGCGCGACCGCAACCCGCCGCGCAAGCACGGCAACATTCCGCTGTGAATACGGCGCTGTCGATGGGCGCGGCAGCCTCGCTACCGCTCGCATCCGCTCTCGCCTGTGCGGCGGCGAACGCGATAAACTTGAGCAGCGCCGTCCGCCCGCCGATCGGCGGACACAGGCGCATAGCGTAAACGATGTTCAAGCGCATCCTGATAGCGAATCGCGGCGAAATAGCCGTGCGCGTGATCCGCGCCTGCCGCGACCTGGGAATTGAGTCCGTCGCGATCTATTCGGAAGCCGACCGCGCCGCGTTGCACGTGCGCGAGGCCGACTATGCGGTCGCCGTCGGACCGTCGCCCGCCTCCGAGAGCTACCTCAAGACCGAACGGATTCTCGAAGCCGCAAAAAAAACCGGGGCCGAGGCAGTCCATCCCGGCTACGGCTTCTTTTCCGAAAACGCCGGCTTCGCGAGCGCCGTGGCCGAGGCTGGCCTGGTCTTCATCGGCCCGTCGCCCGAGGCGATCAAAAAGATGGGCGACAAGGTCGAGGCACGCAAGGCGATGGCGGCGGCGGGGGTGCCGGTAGTGCCGGGCTCGCCGGGAACGCTCGCCGGAGAGGCCGAGGTGCGCGCGGCCGCGGCGAAGATCGGTTATCCGATCATGCTCAAGGCGGCGGCCGGCGGCGGCGGCAAGGGCCTGCGCTTCGTCGAGAAAGAATCCGAGCTGCCCTCGGCGCTCCGCGCGGTTGGGGGCGAGGCCAAGTCGTCCTTCGGCGACGCTCGTCTGTACGTTGAGAAGTACCTTTCCCGCCCGCGCCATATCGAGTTCCAGATCTTCGCCGATCGCGCGGGAAAAACCGTCCATGTCTTCGAGCGCGAATGCTCGATTCAGCGCCGCCATCAGAAGGTGGTCGAAGAGTCGCCCTCGCCCTTCATTACGCCCGCGATGCGCCGCGCGATGGGCGAGGTCGCGATCAAGGCGGCGCAGGCGGTCGGCTACTTCAGCGCCGGCACGATCGAGTTTCTGGCCGACGCCGATCGCAATTTCTATTTCCTCGAGATGAACACCCGCATCCAGGTCGAGCACGCGATAACCGAGATGGTCACCGGGGTCGACCTGGTCAAGGCGCAAATCGAGGTCGCGGCCGGCGCGCCACTCCCGTTTAGCCAGCAGGATCTGAGCCAGCGCGGATGGGCGGTCGAATGCCGCATCTACGCCGAGGATCCCGCGGCAGGTTTCGTGCCGGCGCCGGGCCGGATCGACACGTTGCGATGGCCGAGCGGGCCAGGCGTGCGCAACGACGGCGGCGTTTACGCGGGCGCAGAAGTACCGGTTTTTTACGATCCGATGATCTCGAAACTAGCGGTATGGGGCCGCGACCGCGCCGAGGCGATCGCACGGATGCGCCGCGCGCTTGGCGAGTTCGTGATCGCGGGCGAACTTACCACCAACCTGGATTTCCATCGCTGGCTGATGAACCATCCGGTGTTCCTCGGCGGCGACTACGACACCAACTTTATCGAACAGGAATACCATCCCGGAGGGCGCGCCGGCGCGGACGGCAAACCCGAGCGGCGCGATGGCGACAAGGAATTTACCGCCGCGATGCTGGCGGTGGCGGCCGCCGCGCAGAACCTGGGCAATGGCCGCGGCCCCGAAACCTCGGGCACGGGACGCGGCGCGGCGCGCGGCGGCTCGGCGTGGAAGACGCTGGGCCGGCTCGACGTGCTGAGGCGCTAGAGGCGGAGGCGTTAGAAGCCGACGATGCGCTACCTGGCCACGCTGCGGGAGGCTGAGCACGAATTCGAGCTCGAGGAGCTCGGCACGAATACCTGCGCCGTGCGGATGGGAGAGGAACGCTTCGAGCTCGATCTGCGACGCGTCGGCGCCGGCTCATTTTCAGTGCTGATCGGCAATCGCTCGTTCGACTTCGACGTGACGCCCGAGGGCGAAGAGCTGATCGTCACTTCGCGTGCCGGCTCGTGGCGTGTCAATCTGATCGACGAGAAGCGGCGCGCGATGCGCGCCAGCGCCGGCCGCCAGTTAAGCGGCCGCGTCGAGCTCAAGGCAATGATGCCCGGGCGGGTGGTCAGCGTGCTGGTGAAGCCGGGCGACGAGATCGAAGCGGAGCACGGGGTGCTGACCGTCGAAGCGATGAAGATGGAGAACGAAATCAGAACGCCCAAGGCCGGCCGGGTGATCGAGGTGCGTGTGACGGCGGGACAGACGGTCGAGAAGGGCGACGTCCTGGCGATCATCGAGTAGCCGGAATGGAGGCCCGGGACTGGAGGCCATTGACATGTCCGACGGCGGTATCAAGGACGCGCGCAAGAACTGGGAGCAGCGCAAAGTCGAATCCGCGCTCAAGCGCGGTGGCGAGCGCCGCGAGCGTTTCACCACCAGCTCCGGCATCGAGATCGAGCGCGAGTATGATCCCACCGACCTGAACGGCTTCGACTACCTGCGCGACCTCGGCTTCGCCGGCGAGTATCCGTTCACCCGCGGCGTGCAGCCGACGCTGTACCGCGGGCGGCTGTGGACGATGCGCCAGTACGCGGGCTTCGGCAATGCCGAGGAGTCCAATCGCCGCTACCGCTACCTGTTCGAGCACGGGCAGACCGGGCTCTCGGTGGCCTTCGACCTGCCGACCCAGATGGGCCGCGACGCCGACCATCTGCTGGCCCGCGGCGAAGTCGGCCGCGTGGGAGTGTCGATCTGCGCGCTCCACGACATGGAGACGCTGCTCGATCAGCTCCCGTTGGAAAAAATTTCCACCTCGATGACCATCAATGCGACTGCGTCGATCCTGCTGGCGCTTTACCTGGTGGCAGCCGAGCGCCGCGGCGTCGGCTGGGACAAGCTCAACGGCACCATCCAGAACGACGTGCTCAAGGAGTACGTCGCGCGCGGGACCTACATCTATCCGCCGCGCGGCTCGATGCGAATCATCACCGACATCTTCGCGTTCGCGACCAAAGAAGTTCCCAACTGGAACACGATCTCGATCTCCGGCTACCACATCCGCGAAGCCGGCTCGACCGCGGCCCAGGAACTGGCTTTTACGCTGGCCGACGGTATCGCCTACGTCGAGGCGGCGCTCAAGGCCGGGCTCAAGGTCGACGCCTTCGCGAGCCGCCTTTCGTTTTTCTTCAACGTGCACAATAATTTCTTCGAGGAGATTGCCAAGTTCCGTGCGGCGCGCCGCTTGTGGGCGCGAATAATGAAGGAGCGCTTCGGGGCCACTGATGAACGCTCGATGATGCTGCGCTTCCATGCGCAGACCGCCGGCTCGACGCTCACCGCGCAGCAGGTCGATAACAACGTGGTGCGGGTGACGCTGCAGGCGCTGGCCGCGGTGCTCGGCGGCGCGCAATCGCTCCATACCAACGCGCGCGACGAGGCGCTGGCGCTGCCCACCGAGCAATCGGCGCTGCTGGCGCTGCGCACCCAGCAGATCATCGCCAATGAGTCCGACGTTGCCGATACCGTCGATCCGCTCGGCGGCTCGTACTACATCGAGAGTCTCACGCGCGAGCTCGAACAGAAGACGCTGGAGTACCTGGGCAAGATCGACGACCTTGGCGGTGCGGTGGCCGCGATCGAGCGCGGCTACATGCAGCGCGAAATCCAGTCGGCCGCCTACCTCTACCAGCGCGAAATCGAATCCAAACAGCGGACCATCGTCGGGCTCAACCAGTTCACGACCTCCGAGCAGCCGCCGATCGATCTTCTGCGCGTCAACCCCGAAATCGAGCACAAGCAGTGCGAGCGGCTGGCTCGCCTGCGCGCCGAGCGCAACGGTGCGGCCGCGGGCGCTGCGCTGGAGCGCGTCGAGGCGGCGGCGCGCGACGGCAGTAATCTGATGCCGACGATCATCGACGCGGTGCGCAACTGGGCGACGCTCGGTGAAATCTCGGACGCGATGCGCCGCGTGTTTGGAGAGTACCAGCCGGTCAACGTGGTGTAGCGGCCGGGCTCTCCCCGTGTATCATTCGCCCGCTTGCTGCTACGCTTACTCATCAGTCTGTTTTGAATGAGCTGGTTTGAGTGATTCCGCACCGGCGCGTCAGGAAGGAGCTTAAGAGGGAGAGCGTTGATGGGGCCTTTTCCGAAGGGGGTGTTTCTGACCAAGGGGGTTGGCAAGCACCGCGAGAAGCTTAATTCGTTCGAGCTAGCCCTGCGCTCCTCCAACATCGCCGAGTACAACCTGGTCCGCGTCCAATCGATCTTTCCTCCCTACTGCAGGTTGATCACACCGCAAGAGGGGCTCAAGCGCCTCACTCCCGGCCAGATTGTCTTCGCCGTAGTGAGCGACAACGCCACCGACGAACCGCATCGCCTCATTGCCGCGTCGGTGGGCGTGGCGATTCCGGCCAATCCGAGCCAGTACGGCTATCTCTCCGAGCATCACAGCTTTGGCGAGACCGATCAGAAGGCGGGCGACTACGCTGAGGACCTCGCCGCGATGATGCTTGCGACGATCCTCGGCGTCGACTTCGATCCCAACGCGAGCTACGACGAGCGCAAGGATGTCTGGCGCGTCTCCGACAAGATCGTAACCACGCGCAACGTCACGCAGTCGGCGATCGGCGACCGCGACGGCTTGTGGACCTCGGTGGTGGCGGCGGCGGTATTCGTCGACCTGCCCGAGGGCAAGTGATTGCGGAGCGCTGGTGATAAAGCGTTAGACTGAAGCGGAGAGCTCCCAGATGGCGACCGAAATTCTCTACTGCGCCGCTTGAGGCTATAAGCCTCGCGCGACCAGTCTGGCCGCGTCGCTCCATAAGCGCTTCGGCGAAGATGCCGAAATCAAGGCCGGCAAAACCGGGCAATTCGACGTGGTCGTCGACGGCGAGTTGATCTTTTCCAAGGCCAAGGCCGGCCGGTTTCCCGTCGACGATGAAGTCGAGGATCTCTTCGCCACGCTCAGGCCCCTTGCCAAGACACCCGCTGCCAAGACCCCGGCCGCTCAGCCGCCCAAAGAACAAAGTGGCGGCGGACGCGTGGACGTGCTCCGGCGCTTGACCGACAAATTTCGCAACTAGGAGGGGTTCGCCTCAGCGCGAGGACGGTTTTGCACGCGGTCCGGCCGCGTCGCCCCGTGATGCAGACAGCGCCGGGCCAGTAGCGGACGTGTAAGAGTGAAACAGTGAAGTGGCGGCGCTCAGGCGCTGGTGTGACCGAAGATCAGCCGTTGCAGATCGTCGGCGCCCAGCCGAATCGCGACGATGAACGGGCCGAACTCGGCATAGCGCGCGCTCGATTCGTCGAAGCGCATCTCGTAAACCAGTTTCTTGAAGACCAGTGGATCGTCGGCGAACAGGTCGACGCCCCACTCCCAATCGTCGAAACCGACCGAGCCGGAGATTATCTGCGTGACCTGGCCCGCGTAGCGCCTGCCGATCATCCCATGCTCGTGCATCAGGCGGCGTCGCTCGCCGATCGGAAGCTGGTACCAGTTGTCGGCGCCGGTGCGGCGCTTGTTCATCGGATAAAAGCAAAGATAGCGGCGCGTGGGAATTTTGGGCCACAGGCGCGTCACCATCTTGTCGCGCTGCGCGGCAAGTTCTTCCTCGACCGATCGCTTCCACTCCGGTGAATGCGGACGCAGTCCTTCGCCCGCAAGCCGCGCGTTCAGCGCCACCGTCGCTTCGTACAATCCGATCTCGACCATCGAGACGTACGATCCAGCCTGCTCGAGAAAGGTACTCAGCTCCAGCGCCGCGATGTCGGTCTGGGCGCGCTCCAGTTCGTCGAAGCTGCGTCGGAAATGGAGAATCAGCAGATCGCCCTTGTGGCCCAGGATCGAAAAAAGCGCGCTTTCGCCGTCCTCGCGCCGCTCCATCGCGGAGACCGCCCCGGCCGCCTGCCGCATGATGCGCTCGCGCCGCGCGGCGTCGAGCGCGCCGAGCGCTTCGCGTCGTAGCCGGAACACCTGGTGCAGCACGCTCCAGCCTTCGAGCGTGTTTGGCGCCTCATGCGCGAGCGCCTCCGCCTCATGCGCGAGCGCTTCAGGCTCACGCGCGAGCGCTTCAGGATGATTTGAACGGTCGTCGCTCATAGGGCCAATTCTAGAATTTCGCGCCGCCGATGTCTTGGGGGGGGCCGCAAGCGCCGATCAGCCGAGCCCGACTATCCTTTTGAGCATCGGCAGATCGATACTGCCCGCCACCGCCGCGGCGAGGCGATCGTATTCCGCCTCGCGTGAGGCCACGGGCCGTGCCACGCCGCTCGTGGCGAGTCCCTTCCGCCGGCGCAACGCGCCGAGAAAGGCCACGCGCAGCGCATCATTTTCGAAAATCCCGTGAAGCATCGTGCCTGCGACCGTGCCGTCGCGGTTTATCGCGCCGTCGAGCGTGTCGGCCGGCGCGCCGTTGCGCGCGAGGATCCGAAACGGTGCGGCGGTTCCAGCGGCGCGCTCGACGTTCCCCATGTGAATCTCGTACGCGGAGATTTCAGCCGCGAGGTTATCCGCGGCTCCTAGAATCGAGGAAGTTGCGACGCGCGCGCGCACTTGCGCAGTGACCTTGGCCTTTGCGAAGCGCGTGACTATCGGCAGCAGGCCGAGGCCGCGCGCCGACGCCTCGTTAGACTCGACCCGATGCGGATCCTCGATTCGCTCGCCCAGCATCTGGCATCCGCCGCAAATTCCCGCGACCAAACCGCCCTCGTTCGCGCGCGCGACGATCGTCCGTGCGAACCCGCTTTGGTTGAGCCAAGCGAGATCGGCGATGGTGCTCTTCGATCCCGGAATTATCGCGAGGTCGGCGCCGGTCAGCTCGCCGGGTTCTTCGACGAACCGCACCACCACGCCGTCTTCGTGCTCGAGCGCGAGAAAGTCGTCGTAGTTGGAGATGCGCGGCAGCCTTATCACCGCGATATCGATTTGGCCGGGCCCGGTTGCGCGCCGGTTGCGTCGATCCTCCAGCGCCACCGAATCTTCGTCGGCGATACGCAGACGCTCGACATACGGGATCACGCCGAGCACCGGAATTTCAAAACGCGCGCGCAGGAATTCAAGTCCGGTGGTTAGCAATGCGGGGTCGCCGCGAAATTTGTTGATCAGAAAACCGGCGACGCGCGCGCGATCGCCCGGCGCCAGCAATTCCATCGTGCCCACCAGATGCGCGAACACGCCGCCGCGGTCGATATCGCCGACGAGCAGCACGGGCGCATCCGCCTCGGCCGCGACGTGCATGTTCACGATGTCCTGCGCGGCAAGGTTTATCTCGGCGGACGAGCCGGCGCCCTCGATTATGATTAAGTCGTGCCGGGCGCGCAGCGTGTGTATCGAGTCCGCGATTATCCGGACGAACTCGGGCTTGAGTTGTTGGTACTCGGCCCAGGTCATCTGGGCCCGCGGCTTGCCGAGCACGACCACCTGCGAGCGCATCCCGCCTTCGGGCTTCAGCAGGATCGGATTCATCTCGACCCGCGGTTGTTGGCCCGCCGCCTCGGCCTGCACGGCCTGGGCGCGTCCAATCTCGCCGCCATCGGGCGTGACAAACGAGTTGAGCGCCATGTTTTGCGCCTTGAACGGCGCGACGCTCAGCCCTTCGTGGTGAAAGATTCGACAGAGCGCGGCGACGATCAGACTCTTGCCGACCGACGACGCGGTCCCCTGCACCATCAATGTACGTGCAGGCGTAATTCGCGCCGCGTTCATAACTGGAGCGGCCGCCGTGAAAGCGGAGGACGCGTCATTGGCGTTGTCGCTCGCGCCAGGCGGCGCAGGAGTTTACGAATCCCTCGGCGGCCTCGGGGTTCGACGCCCAATGGACATGAACGTAGGAGGCGAGCACGCTGCCCGAGCGATAGCCTTCCGAAAATGGCACGCCCCATCGCGGACGCACCGCGTATACGCGCTCCATCCTATCTGGAATTGGCGTGAGCGTCGAGTAGCGGAACTGATGGCCGCGCATCCGCATCCCGCCCGGCCCGAAAATCGACTCTCCGCGCGTTTCAACTTCGACGTAGCCGAGTGCCTGCAAGCGCTCGGACATCACGGCTTCTCCGGCGACGAGCCCAACCATCGGCCACGTCCGCCCCTCCAGCGTGCGGATGCCGTCGCTCAGATACATCAGGCCGCCGCACTCGGCATAAATCGGCCCGCCGCGTTCGGCGAAGCCGCGCACCGCGTCGATCATCGCGCGGTTGCTGGAAAGTTCGCCGGCGAGCGCTTCGGGATAGCCGCCGCCGAAATAGAGCCCGTCTACCCGCGGCAGCTCCGGCTCGCGCGTCGGCGCAAAGCGCACCAGTTCGGCGCCCGCCGCTTCGAGGCGGCGCAAGTTATCTTCGTAGTAGAAATGGAAAGCGTCATCATAAGCCACGCCGATACGGCATCGCGGGGCCGGCGCATCGCTTCGCGGCCATAACTGCGCGGCGTCCAAGCGGCCAAGCATCGGAGCGCTCCGTGCGATCGCGACGATCGCGTCGAGGTCGAGCCATTGCGCGGCCATCTCCGCCCACGCGTCGAACAGCGGCTGCGCAACGCTCTTGTCATTGTTGTTATTGGCGCTGAGCAGTCCGAGATGGCGCTCGGGAAATGCGAGCCGCGCCTCGCTTGGAAAGCCGCCGAGCACCGGGACTTCCGCCGACGCCGCGCGCAACAAATCCAGATGGCCGCGGCTGCCGACGCGGTTGCAGATCAGGCCGGCGAGCTCCAGGCGTGGGTCGAAATGGCTGAATCCGTGCGCCACCGCCGCGACCGTGCGCGCCATCCCCGACGTGTCGACGACGAGCAACACCGGAGCCGTGAGCCACTTCGCAATTTCCGCCGACGACCCCTCGTCGCTGGTTGGCCCAGCGCCGTCGAACAGCCCCATCATCCCTTCGATCACTGCGATGTCCGCGCCCGCGGCGGCGCGCGCGAAGGTCGCGAGCACCGATTCGCGATTCATCATCCAGCCGTCGAGATTGTGCGAGGATGCGCCCGCGGCGCGGCGATGGTAGGTCGGGTCGAGATAGTCGGGGCCGCATTTGAAGGCGGCAACCCGCATCCCACGCGCGCGCAACGCGCCCATGAGCGCGATTGTCGCGGTGGTCTTGCCCGCGCCGCTGCCGGTTGCGGAAATCAACAGGCGCGGTATGGATTGCGAGTTCGTCGGCATTCTAAAGCAGGATGCGCGCGTTCTGCGCAAGCCCGGTGTCGAGCATCGAGGGCGCGGCGGCGGAGCCGCGCAGCGCGACTTCGCAGGGCGACGGCCCGTGCGCGCCAAGCCATCGGGCGACCATGCCGGTTTCCGATATCGGCGCGACGAATTGCAATTCGTGCCGCGGTTCATCCGGACCGACGACGAAGCGCACGCCGGCCGCGCCGAGATCGTCACGCCGGAGTTCCTCGCCTCGAGCGCCGAGCACGCGCTCGTAGCACGTGCGCGCCGACGCGGCGTTCTCAACCGCTACGGTGAGCGTGCGGATGCCGGCGGCGCCGTTGCGATGGGCACGTTCGCGCGGGACGCGCTCGTCGCGCGGCGTGATGTCGCGGATGAGGAACGGCACGGCGCCGGCCGAAGGCGGCTGCGCCACCGCCAACACCCATTTCAACACGAAGCCGTCGGGCCGCTGGCGTTCCATCGCGAACGGCTCGCTTACCGCGGCACCGGCCCGCTTGAATGAGGCGGCGTCGGCGTCGAGGTCGCCGGTCTGCATGCAAAAGTCGGTCAGCCCGCCGCCCTTGCTCACGGCCGCAAACCATCGATGCGTCGAAGCCGGCCCGAGAAAGGCGATGAGCTCGAAGTAGGCGCCGTCGGCGAAAGCGATCAGTGCATTGTGGGTGCCCAGCCCTGGATGGCGGCCACCGCGGACCACCGTGAAGCCCAGCGCGTCGAAGCCGGCGATCGCACGATCCAAATCGGCCACGACGATCACCACGTGATCAATTCCCTTGAGCATCGGCCCTCGGCTGATACGCGGTCAGCGCTCCGCGGTCGCGCCCCTGAAATAGATTGTGCCGCCCGGTTGGTCGGCGCCTTGCGCGGGCTGGAGCGTGACTTCTCCGGCGACCACGTGCGCGCCCGCGGGCGGCGTGGTCGCGGTGACGATTGCCGCGCCACGCGGATCGAGCTGAAAGGCAGTGGCTTTAATCGCTTCACCGTGCTGTCCGATCCACCAGAGCTCGTAGGTTTCGCCCGACGGCGCGGGAGGGAGTCCGCTGACGCTCAATACGGCTGCGCTCTTGCTTACGCTTTCCGAGAGCACAGCGCTCGCGTCGGGGACGGCGCCAAGCGGCCCAAGATGGACGATCCGCGCGTCGGGCGCGAGCGCGGTGCGGACGGTCTCATCGCTCATCTCCAGTTGCTGGCGCAGTGAAGCTACCTGGTTGTGTGCTTCGACGACGTCATGTTCGAGGCTGGTGATGCGATCGCTCAGCGCGGCGCGCGCCGCGGAGCCGGTGATCTGCTCGTAACGCGCAGCCGCTTGGTACTTGCTGGCCAAAAAAGCAAACACCAGCGCGCACGCCAGGGCCAGCCAGGTCAATCCCCGCCACACGGACGACACTCCCTGCCGCGGGGTCTCCGGCGTTCCGATGGTTTCGGGGGTGTCCATTTCCTCCCTGTCCCAGTATATGTTCAAGCGATGGCAAATTCACAATCCGCCCAGGCTTCGCCGCCCGTGCAAAGCTGGAAGGCCGACCGCTACGCGCAACACGCGCATTTCGTTCCCGCACTCGGACAGCCCGTGCTCGAGCTGCTCAAGCCACAAAGCGGCGAGCGTATTCTCGACCTCGGATGCGGCGACGGCGTGTTGACGGAAAAAATCGCCGCGTCGGGTGCCTCGGTGCTGGGCGTCGATGCCTCAGAGGACATGGTCGTGGCGGCGCAAGAGCGCGGGCTCGACGCGCGCGTGGCCAACGGCGCCACGCTCGATTTTTCGCCGGAGTTCGACGCGGTCTTTTCCAACGCGGCGCTGCATTGGATGAAGGACGATCCCGATGCGGTGATCGCGGGGGTGGCGCGCGCGCTCAAGCCGGGCGGCCGCTTCGCCGGCGAGATGGGCGGCCATGGATGCGTCGCGGCGATTACGGTCGCGCTGATCGCGGTGCTCGAGCGCCGCGGTGCCGATGGCAAATCGGCGAGCCCCTGGTATTTTCCGACCGTCAACGACTATCGCGCGCGTCTGGAGCGCGGCGGCTTCACGGTCGAATACATCGAGTTGATTCCGCGGCCGACCCCGCTGCCGACCGATATGGCGGGATGGCTCGACACGTTCGCGGATCTGTTCTTGCGCCGGCTGCCGTCCGAGGCGCGCGCCAGCGCGCGCGACGAGGCTATCGCGATGCTGCGGCCGGTGCTGTGCGACGAAGCGGGGCGCTGGACCGCCGACTACATGCGGCTGCGCTTCCTGGCGCGGTGCGCGCCTTGAGCGCGCGAGGCGCGCCTAGTAGGGACGGGCGGCCTTGCCGATGACCTCGCGCGCCACCAGCGTCTTCATGATCTGCGCGGTACCGTCGCCGATCTCCAGTCCGATAACGTCGCGCAGACGCTGCTGATGGGGCAGGTCGAGGCTGAAGCCGAGATGGCCGTGCAGAAGCAGGCATTGATGGATGACCTGGACCGCCAATTCCGGCGCCCACCATTTGCATCCGGCCGCCAGCCATCCGTGCGGCTGGCCCTGGTCGCGCAACCATAGCGCTTCATAACAGAGCAATCGCGCGGCGCGCAGCTTGACCGCGGCTTCGGCGAGCGGAAACGACACGCCCTCGAAGCGCGCCAGCGCGGCGCCAAAAGCCTGGCGCTCGGTCACGTATTTGACGGTTTCGTCGACGCTCTGCTGAGCCGCCCCGATGCACATCAGGCCGATGAGCGAGCGGCTGAAGTCGAAGCCCTGCATCACCTGCACGAAGCCGGCGCCCTCGGCGCCGATGCGCGCGGCGGCCGGCACGCGCACCTCGTCGAAAAAGAGTTGGCCGCGGCCGATCGCGCGCGTACCGAGGTCGCGAAAGCGCGCGCGGTTCACGCCAGGCGCGCGCAGATCGACGTAGAACGCGCTTACTCCGTGCGCCCCCTGCTCGACCGTTCCCGTGCGCGCCATCACCAGCGCCGTGTCGGCCCACGAGCCGAACGAAATCGAGGTCTTCTCGCCGCTCAGCAGGTAACTGTCGCCGTCGCGCCGCGCCTGCAAGCGGATGTGCGCGGCGTCGGAACCGCCGCCGGGCTCGGTAACGGCGAGCGCGGCGACCGTGTCGCCGCGGCAGATCGGCGGGAGGTACTCGGCGCGCTGGCGATCGTCGCCGCGAGCGCTGACGATCGCGCCAACCAGCCCCGAGAGCAGCAGTACGTAGGCCGCGTTGAAGTCGGCGCGGCCGATCTCCTCGTGCGCGATGCCGAGCGAGAGGTAATCCAGCGCCTGGCCGCCGTAGCGCTGCTCGACCATCGGCGCGAGCAATCCCAGCTCGCCGAGCTTGAGCACGATCGCGCGCGGCAGGTCCTCATCCTTGTCGCGGCCGGGGTAGGCTGGGGCAAGCTCGCGCGCGGCGAAATCGGCGAGCGTGCGGCGAAGCATCTCCTGGTCCGGGTTGAAAGCGAACTCCATCGTGGGTCTGTGTCCTCGGTGCGCGCGCTGCGCTGCGGTTCGCGTGCGTCGTCTTGCGATTGCTTCATGGTTGCCCGGACGGCGCGGGTTGCGGCGCGCCGGCGGAGCCGTTTGTTTTGAGATAGGAAGGCAGGTCTTGCAGATTTTGCAGGCCCGCGCCGGCGCCCGACGCCGGCTCGGCCTGTTTGGGCGCGGAGCCGTTCTCATCCTGCTCGGCGTAGTGTTCGTCGATCGCCTGCTGCACGTCGTTGTGCGACACGCTGGGCCGGACGCCCTCGCCGCGCTCGAATTTGGCGCGCTGGTCGGGAGTCATCTGTAACCAGAGTTGGCTCGCCTGCGCCGAATTGCCCATTTTGAGCGCGTTGAAATACTCCTGCTGCGGCGGCGTGCGATTGAACGGCCAGCACCCGCCGAGCGCAATCGCGCAGGCGGCTAGCCGCGCGATCGCGATGAATCCGCAGGTCGCGCGGCGCCATCCGGTCAGCCGCCGCGGCGCGCGGCTCGGTCGCTCGCGTTCCATCGCGCGTCAGCCTTGAAGCGGCCCCCCGGCTTCCGGCTCGGAGATCGTGCGAATCCAGGCCATCATGGCTTCCGACGGCACGTGCGGCCCGCGCCCTCAAAAAACTACACCCCGTCCCGCCGCGAATCCATCACGGCTTAGAACGTCACCACCGTGCGAATCGACTCGCCGCGATGCATCAGGTCGAAGGCCTCGTTGATGCGCCCGAGCGGCATCGTATGCGTGATGAGGTCGTCGATATTGATTTTACCTTCCATGTACCAGTCGACGATCTTCGGGACGTCGCGCCGGCTTCTGGCGCCGCCGAATGCGGTGCCCTTCCAGGTGCGGCCGGTGACAAGCTGAAACGGACGGGTTGAAATTTCCTCGCCCGCACCCGCCACGCCGATTATCACGCAGGTGCCCCATCCGCGATGGCAGCACTCGAGCGCCTGACGCATCAGCTTGACGTTGCCGATGCACTCGAACGCGAAGTCGGCACCGCCCCCGGTCAGGTCCACCAGATAGGGCACGAGATCGCCGCGCACCTCGGCCGGGTTGACGAAATGAGTGAGGCCGAATTTCTCCGCGATCGCACGGCGTGCCGCGTTGAGATCGACTCCGACGATCATGCGTGCCCCGGCAAGCCGCGCGCCTTGCACCACGTTGAGGCCGATTCCGCCAAGCCCGAAAACCACCACCGTATCGCCGACCTGGACCTTCGCGGTGTTGATCACCGCGCCCACGCCGGTTGTGACGCCGCATCCGATGTAACAGATGCGATCGAAGGGCGCGTCCTCGCGCACCTTGGCCAGCGCGATTTCCGGCACCACCGTGAAGTTCGCGAAGGTCGAGGTGCCCATATAGTGATGGATCATCCGACCGCCTGCCGAGAAGCGGCTCTTGCCGTCGGGCATCACGCCGCGCCCCTGGGTCTCGCGGATCGCGGTGCACAGGTTGGTCTTGCCGGAGAGGCAGGCCGGGCATTGGCGGCACTCGGGGATGTAAAGAGGAATCACGTGATCACCGGGGCGCAAAGTGGTCACGCCCGCGCCGGCCTCGACCACTACGCCCGCGCCCTCATGGCCGAGAATCGCGGGGAACAGCCCCTCGGGGTCCTTGCCGGAGAGCGTGTAGGCGTCGGTATGGCATACGCCGGTCGCCTTGATCTCGACCAGCACCTCGCCCTGCCGGGGACCGTCGAGATCGACGGTTTCGATCTCGAGCGGAGCGTCGGCCTTGTATGCGACAGCCGCTTTGACCTTCATGCAATAGTGCCTCGGCCCGAGTCTCTATAAATAATCCGCCTACATCAAGCCTTTCGTCACAGACGGACGACTCCTCGACTCGTCGATGGTGTCAATTCTGTGTTAAAGCAAGAGGACCCTGGTTCGAGTCCAGGTGCGTCCACCAAATTCTTCTCCTGAATCGACCCTTCGTCTCAATCAAATGCTTAAACAGGTCGTCCGAGGCCGACGCGCATTGCGCCCGCTGGCGCCGTTCGCCTTGTGCGTACGGGAGGATGTGCGGGCTCGCGATATGTTACCTCTCGGCGGGGTCGCCATGGGAGCTTAGGTTCCCTTTCGGCGGCGTACGCGCAGAGGGCGTCTGTTGCCGGAGGAGCTGCGGTTAGCGGTCATACAGTCCGTTAAGTCTACTAGAGCGAACGCTCTGCACTTGCACATTGGACCAGTCTGCGATACCCTCGCCGCTCGTAGTTGGCCGAGCTGCGATAATTTGGCACTTTTGGCACTTAAGGTAGGCGCGCTACGCTAGTCACTAAATAGCCGTAGGCGCAAGCATACAAGAATCTCGGCCAAATATGTCCGCTTCGGCGTCAACTTACCGACAACTACGAGCACACTGTTGCTCTAAACGACACTTTGGAGACACCCGATGAGGAAGATTATTGGTATCCTAACAGTCATTAGCTTCGTCGCACTTTGGAACTCCGGTGCTGGCGCCCAAGACGACCTGGTCAAGGGCACATTCAATTTTGCTGCTACGGGGACCGGAGTAGTCGGCACAGCAACTTCGGGCTCGTGCCAATCAACGGGGACAGTACCGGCCTCGCTCAAAGGTACGATCGTTTTCGACGGCAGGGGAACCATCAACTCGCAACTGTCTCTGGTCTACGTAGGTATCGGCAGCACAAGCTGCCCCTTTTATTCCTATACCTCCGGTACTTACAGCGTCTTGAATCATGGCGATAAGACTTTTGAGGCTAACGGGACATTGACTACGCAAGGTGCGAGCCCGTATGCCCCATGCGACAGGGGTGGATTGAAACTCATTGAGACGCCCTTCACGCTGGTGGGAACAAAAACCTCGTTCACTATCTCTACCAGCGGTGCCGGGGGCGGATCGACTTACACTGAAGGTACTCCTGCTGGTGGCTATACTTGCGTGGCCCCAATCGCAAATTTCGTTACCTCAGGCATCGCCAACAAAGTGGGTGCTCCGTGACCGCATAGTTTTGACACTCGCTGCACATGGACGATCGGCGTCCCCGGGAGTTCCGCGCAGTGGCTGCCAACCGTCAGCGTTTTCATGATTCACCCTGTCCCAATCCAGACCTGAACGGAGACGCGAATCTATTCTTCGAGGTCTCTACCGCGATCTCCGGGTTACTCGCCGAGCAGGACCATCCCGTCGCGAATCGCGCGGCTGCCGTCGGCGTTGAGCACGTCGAAGGAGACCGCTTCGCCGCCACTTGAGGGCGTGCGCGAATTGATTCGCACCGTGACCATCGACGGCATCAGCACCATCGCGGCGAAGCGCCCATAGACGCGCCGTACGCGCTCGGGATTGTAGCCGGCCTCGGCGGCGACGATCTTCGATACCGCCATCGCCATCGTGGCCGTGCCGTGCAGGATAATCGCCGGAAGTCCGGCGGCGGCAGCGACAGCGCTATCGGTATGCACGGGGTTCCAGATGCGCGCGCATTCAGTGTAGACGTGCGCGGCGCCCGCCGGGATCGTGAGCGGAATCTCCGCGCGCGCCGTATCACCGGCCCTGGGAGCCATCGGCATCGGCGGCGCGTCGTCAGCGGGGCGGTCGGGACCAGTCACATCGACGCCGCGATAAATCGTCCCGTACCAGGTCGTGCAGACCGGCCGGCCTTGCACGTCGACCGTATCGAAGCGCATCAACTCGTACGCGCCGGGCTTGAGCCGCTGTACCGCGGCAAGCATGAGCGTGGTGGTCAGCCGCTCAGGCGGCCTTATCGGGCGATGCAGCGTGACGTCGTAGGTCGCATGGACCCCGCGCGCCGCCTCGCTCTGGGCGAGTTGAGACTCGCGCATCTTGTCATGCAGAGCGATCGCCGCCGGCCATTCGATACAGACCGGAAAGACCGGGTGGGTGACGATACCGTCAGAGCGGCGCGTGTCGAGATAGCAGGGCAGATAATCTTCGAGCGCCGCGGCATAAGCCATCGCCCAGCGCGCGTCGACTTCGGTCGTGGCGGGGCCGATCCGGGTTCCAACCAACGATGATTCCAGTGGCATAGGATATTTCTACAGAGCTTGGGCGGCGAATGTCCATCGTGGCGCGAGATTCGCGCGCCGCCGCATCCGAAGCGCGAGGCGCCGTCAGCTACGCAGCACGACAAAACCGTCGCGAATTGCCCGCGCGCCGTCAGCGCTCAACACTTCGAAGAAGACCGCCTTGCCTTCGGCGTTGGGCTCGCACGCGGAAATTCGCACCTCGATCTCCGAGGGCATCAGCACCATCGCGCCGAAGCGCGCGTGGATGCGTCCGACGCGTGTTGGGTCGCCGGCCGCCTCGCTCGCGATCACGCGTGAGGCCGCCATCGCGAGCGTGGCGGTCCCGTGCAGGATTGTCCCCGGCAGCCCGGCCTTCTTCGCGGTTGCCGCGTCGGTATGGATATTGACCGGATTGCCCAGCCGGGCGCAGGCGCCGTAGATATGCGCGGCGACCGGCGAAATTGGAATCGCGAAGCTCGCACGCGCCGCCGCCGCGCCGGCCGAAGCCGTAAGCATCGAAGGCGCATCCGGGGGCGGACAGTCGGGGCCCGAGACCTCGACGCCGCGGTAGAGATTCCCGTACCAGGTGGTGCAGACCGGCGCACCTTTTTCGTCGACCGTGTCGAAGCGGGTTAGCTGGTAGGCGCCGGCCGTACGCCGTTCGATCCCGGCGAGCGTGGCGCGCGTGAACAGCCGCTCCGGCGGGCGGATCGGGCGATGCACGATCACGTCGTCGGTCGCATGCACGCGGCGCAGCATTTCGGCGCGCGGAAAGCCGGCCTCGCTCAGCACCTGGATTATCTGGACCATCGCGCGCCACTCGATCGCCACCGAGAACATCGGATGGGCGACGATGCCGCGTTCGCGAGTCGTATCGAGGTAACAGGGGAGCGCGTCGCCGAGCCCCGCCGCGTAGGCCATCGTCCATGCGACGTCGACTTCGGCCGACACCAGCTCGGAGGAGGTTCCAACCAGCGACGAATCGAGCGGCATGAAGCGATCTTTACGCCCGGCACGCGCTCGATGTCCACTGCCACAAAGGAGCCCTTTTTTTGCCGTCGTTTGTTCTTATGCCCTCGCCCGCGTTATTTGCGGGAGAGGGTCAGGGTGAGGGTCCCTATAAATCTCGGATAGCTGCCTGCGACATAAGCCCGCGGATGTGCTTGGATCTTCGTAATGCAGCGTTCCTTGCTGAGTCGTGCGCGTGAGTTGCGGCGCGAGCAGACCAAAGCCGAACTGGAACTATGGATGCGTCTGCGGGGCCGCCAACTGGGCGCGAAATTCAGAAGACAGTATCGAATAGGGCCTTACATCGCCGACCTTTGCTGCGTGGAGCGGCGGCTGGTGGTCGAGCTCGACGGCGGACAACATTCAGAGCAGGTCGAAGCGGACCGCAAGCGGAGCGCGTTCATGACAAGCCGTGGATTTCGCGTGTTGCGCTTCTGGAACGACCAAGTGCTGAGCGAGATGCACGGAGTATTGGAACAGATTCTGGCGGCCTTGGGCGAGGACGCGCAGAGCTGATCTTCGGCGTGTTCAGAAATTAGCTAAGGGACCCTCACCCTAACCCTCTCCCACAGATGATGTGGGAGAGGGCATGAAAGAAGCGGCAAAGGTCAAATCCCGGCTCCTGAACTCACAAATTCTCAGTAGCCAGTATATCCAAAAACCAAATCCTGTCAGCAGCGCTACGAGTGCGACACGATTAAACCAACGCGGAAATACCCGGTTGAATTGGATCGGAATTGCCTGCGCCTGACCCGCAGAGGAGCGAATTATCTGAACTTGCACCGCGGATGTGTAGCTGAGAAATTCGATTGTGAAGAACTCTTTCGGGCCGAGAGAATCGATTCGTATAACGTGTTCCCCTGCCGGTGTATTCGATTCTTGGTAGTCCAGCGGTGGCTGAAGCTTGAAAAGGTCTGGTTTCGTCGCACAAACGATCTCTACGCGTTCCGCTGATCTCCTTCCAATATTCTGAATAGTGATTGCATCGGTAAGGAATCCGGCGGTCGCGTTGGCAGACGCTCCGGGTAGTCTGATTTGAAACAAAAAGGCATGTGGAGTCCACCAGACCAATTTGACTTTTGGTTCGAGCTCGTGAAGGGCAAGGCCCATGCGAGTGCAACAACTCCAGTAGCGACGTAGCCGCCGAGTTGATCCATACCTTAAAGCCCTTACTCCTCAGCCTCATCATCCGATGCCGCGCCGTTTGCGCCGTTGGACGGGCCGCCGTTCTCGTCGTCTTCGGGCTCCGCCAATCCCGCCACTGCGCGCACGTGCTCGCCCGGATCCAGCTTCACCAGCCGCACACCCTGCGCATTGCGCCCGGTGATTCGCACGGTGCTCACGTCGAGACGAATTATCTTGCCGCCATCGGTTATCAGCACCACCTGGTCGTCCGAGCCGACCTGCCGCACGCTGATCACCTTGCCGGTCTTGTCGGTGACGTTCATCGTGATGACGCCCTTGCCGCCGCGATGGGTCAGCCGGTATTCAGCGGCGCCGGTGCGCTTGCCAAAACCCAGCTCCGAAACCGTCAGCAGCGTTTCGTCCTCGCGCGAGGTCGCGATCGAAACGATCTCATCCTTGACCAGGATAACGTTCTTGCCTTCCTTGACGCTGGACGACTCGAGTTCCATCCCGGTCACGCCAAAGGTCGCGCGGCCCATCGGGCGCACCTCTTCTTCCTTGAAGCGAATCGCCTGGCCCTCGCGCGTCGAGAGCACGATCTGCTGGTTGCCGTCGGTGATGCGCACGCCGACCAGTTCGTCGCCTTCCTCGAGATTGATCGCGATGAGGCCGTTGGAGCGGGCATTGGAGTAGTCGTCGAGGGCGCTCTTTTTGACCATCCCGCGGCGGGTGGCGAAGAACAGGTACTTGCCGGCGGTGTCCTTGGGCGCCGGGATGAATGCTTCCATCCGTTCGTCGGTGGCAAGGTTCAACAGGTTGGCGATCGAGCGTCCCTTCGCCGCCCGTCCGCCCTCGGGCACCTCGTAAGCCTTCAGTTCGTAGACCTTGCCCTTGCTGGTGAAGAACATCAGGCGGTCGTGAGTGCCGACCGGCACCAGGTGTTCGACGAAGTCGGCCTCGCTGGTGGTTGCGCCGATCTTGCCGCGCCCGCCGCGGCGTTGCGTGCGGTAGAGCGAGAGCGGCGTGCGCTTGATATAGCCGCCGTGGGTGACGGTGACGAGCACGTCTTCGTCGACGATCAGGTCTTCGACCGAGAAGTCGCCTTCGGCCTCGACGATCTGCGTGCGGCGGGCGTCGCCGAACTCTTTCTTGATGTCTTCGATTTCCGAAGCGATGAGCGCGCTCATCTCGCGCTCGTCGTTGAGCAGCCTAGTGAGCCGCGCGATCGTCTCCTCGGTCTCCTTGTGCTCCGCGAGGATTTTGTCGCGCTCCAGCGAGGTCAGCCGGCGCAGCGTGAGGTCGAGGATCGCCTGGGCCTGAAGCTGGGTGAGCGAAAACTGGCTCATCAACCCGCTGCGCGCCGCCTCGGCGTCCTTCGACGCGCGGATCAGCTTGATCACCGCGTCGAGGTTCTTGAGCGCGATGAGCAAACCCTCGAGGATGTGCAGGCGCGCCTCGGCCTGGCGCTTTTCGTACTGCGCGCGCCGGGTCAGCACCTGGCGCCGGTAGAGCAGGAAGGCGTGGAGCATCTCGAGCAGATTGAGCTCGCGCGGGCGGCCCTCGTGAATCGAGAGCATGATCAGCCCGTAGCTCTGCTGCATCTGGCTCAGCTTGTAGAGCTGGTTGAGCACGATTTTCGGCTCGGCGTCGCGCTTGAGCTCGATCACGATGCGCATTCCGTCGCGGTCGGATTCGTCGCGCAGGTCGCTTATTCCGTCGATGCGTTTTTCGTTGACCAGCTCGGCGATGCGCTCGATGAGCCGGGTCTTGTTCACCTGGTAGGGAATCTCGCGCACGATGATCGAGCCGCGTCCCGTGCGTTTGTCGGTTTCGATCACCGCCAGCGCCCGTATCGTCAGCGATCCGCGCTTGTTCAGGTACGCCTGGCGAATAGCCTGGCGCCCGAGCAGCAGTCCGCCGGTCGGAAAATCGGGGCCCGGGATGATGTCGAGCGCCTGCTCGAGCGTCATCGCCGGATTTTCGATCAACTTGAGCAGCGCGTCGCAGACCTCGGTCAGGTTGTGCGGCGGAATATTGGTCGCCATCCCGACCGCGATACCGTCGGCGCCGTTGATCAGCAGGTTCGGAAGCTGCGCCGGCAGCACCTCGGGCTCCTGCTGCGAGCCGTCGAAGTTATCGACGAAGTCGACGGTCTCCTTCTCGATGTCGGCGAGCAGCCGCTCGGCCATCCGGGTGAGCCGGCATTCGGTGTAGCGGTAGGCGGCGGGCGGGTCGCCGTCGATCGAGCCGAAGTTGCCCTGGCCGTCGATCAGCGGGTAGCGCATGCTGAACGACTGCGCCATCCGCACCAGCGCGTCATAGACCGCCATGTCGCCGTGCGGATGGTAGCGCTTGAGGACCTCGCCCACGACGCCGGCGCATTTGGAATAGCGCCGCGTACTGAGCAGCCCCTCGCGGAACATCGCGTAGAGAATCCTGCGATGGACGGGCTTGAGTCCGTCGCGCAGGTCGGGCAGCGCGCGCCCGATATTCACCGACATCGCGTAGTCCAGGTAGGACTGCCGCATGTCGTCTTCGATATTCAGCCGGGCGGGTTCGTTGCGATGCGGCTCGTTGCCGTTTGGGGTCTCAGCCATTTTATATTACGTCTTTTGTTCCTTATTTATTCGCTCTCCTTGTCTATTTATTCCCTCTCCTTGTCCAAGGAGAGGGTCAGGGAGAGGTCGAATCGTCGTTGAGCCTACTCTGATCGGCAGTGTCCATTATTGCTTGCAGGACACCGTCAATATTCGTCAATACCTCATTGTCCCAGAATCTGAGTACTCGATAACCACGTTCTTCGATTCGCCGGCTGCGAAACCTGTCTTTCGCCGCAGTCGTTCGCTCGCCATGCTGTCCGCCATCGAGCTCAATTACCAAATGGCACTCCTTGCAACAGAAGTCAGCGACGAAGGCTCCAATCGGAAACTGGCGGCGGAACCCGAGTCCATTGAGGCGCCGCGCCCGCAGTTGTTGCCAAAGAGCCAGCTCAGCGTCCGTCTGCTCGCTCCGCAAGCGCCGCGCACGAGCAAATTTCAATGCTACTGGCCGCGGATCGGCCAAATGTTTGACCTCTCCCTAACCCTCTCCTTGGACAAGGAGAGGGGACAAAATGCGCCCTTGGAAGTCTCGGCCATTATGCTCTTATTTCAAGTGAGCGGCCTCCTCGATCGAAAAGCCCGACACAATCAGGGAACCGGGAACGAACTTGCATCCAGAAATCGTGATGGTCGCGATCGTATGTTTCTCTTGGAACGGCCCGTGCGTCGACGCAGATGTCGGGGTCGAGTTCAGGCAGCTGAGGGAGCGCACGGAACCGGGTGGTCTCGTAATCTTGCGCACACCCGAAGCACTCCCGCGCTCTTTCCTGCAATTCCTTGAAGAGAGCGGTCATCAGCCACACCTCCTAAGACGGATCTAGATATCCAGGTTTCTGACGTTGAGCGCGTTTTCCTCGATGAACTGGCGGCGCGGCTCGACCTGGTCGCCCATCAGCTTCTGGAAAATCTCCTCCGCGTCCTCTTGCGCGCCGATTTGCACGCGGAGCATCGTGCGCGTCTCGGGATTCATCGTGGTCGCCCACAGTTGCTCGGGGTTCATCTCGCCCAGCCCCTTGTAGCGCTGGATTTCGACTCCCTTGTGTCCAGCTTCCAGCACCGCGTCGGCGACCGCCTTGAGCGATTCCACCGTGCGTTCTTCGTCGCCGCTCTTGAGCTTGTAGGGCGCCTTGAGGCTTTCGAGGTCGGCGTCGAGGCGGCGAATCTCGCGCAGCTCGCCCCCGCGCAGCAGCGTCAGGTCGACCACGGTCGGCGCGGTGGCGCCATTCTGCGCGTGGGTGAATATGGCGCGCAGGGTGCCATCGCTCTCCGGCTCGATTCGCTCCGGCTCGATTCGATAGACCAGGTTGCCCTTGAGTTCCTTGACGATCGCTTCGGCCATTTCCTTGAGCGCCTTGTCGGAGCGGAAGCTCTCGTCACTCGCGCGCTTGTCGGCCGTGAGTTGCGCCAGCACCTCGACGATCGGGCGTTCCTTGGAGCGCCGCGCGAGCCCCTCGTACATCCGTTCGCGCGCCAGCGCCTTGCGCACCATGGTCTTGAGCGGCGCGCCATGCAGCTCGCGCATCTCCTTGCCCTTGCCGGCCTGGAAGGTCAGCGCCTCGGCGCCGAGGTCGGTCAGATAGTCCTCCAGCGCGATTTCGTCCTTGAGATAGCGTTCCTGCTTGCCCTTCTTGGCGCGGAACAACGGCGGCTGCGCGATGTAGAGGTAGCCGCCCTCGATGATCTCGATGAACTGGCGGAAGAACAGGGTGAGCAGCAGGGTGCGGATGTGGGAGCCGTCGACGTCGGCGTCGGTCATGATGACGACGGTGTGATAGCGCAGCTTGGTTACGTCCTTTTCATCCGCCACGCCCATCCCCAGCGCCGTGATCAGCGTGCGTAGCTCGGCCGAGGAGAGCATCTTGTCGATTCGCACGCGCTCGACGTTGAGGATTTTTCCGCGCAGCGGCAGAATCGCCTGGGTGCGGCGGTCGCGGCCCTGTTTGGCCGAGCCGCCGGCCGAATCGCCCTCCACGATGTACAGTTCACTGCGCGCCGGGTCGCGCTCCTGGCAGTCGGCGAGCTTGCCCGGCAGCGAGCCCGAATCGAGCGCGCCCTTGCGCCGCACCAGGTCCTTGGCCTTGCGCGCCGCCTCGCGGGCGGTGGCGGCCTCGATCGCGCGATTGATGACCTTGCGCGCCTCGGAGGGATTCTCCTCGAGGTACTCGCCAAGCTTCTCGTTGACCAACGCCGCGACCATCCCTTCGACTTCGGAATTGCCCAGCTTGGTCTTGGTCTGGCCCTCGAACTGCGGCTCGGGCAGCTTGACGCTGATTATCGAGACCAGGCCTTCGCGGGCGTCCTCGCCCTCCAGGCGCATCTCTTTGTTTTTGAACAGGTTGTTCTTCTGCGCGTAAAAATTGATGGTGCGGGTGAGCGCGGACTTGAGTCCCGACAGATGAGTGCCGCCCTCGACGGTGTGGATGTTATTGGCGTAGGTGAACATCACCTCGTGAAACGCGTTGGTCCATTGCAGCGCCACTTCGATATCGACGCCCTCACGCACGCCCTTGAAAAAGATCACGTCGTTGAGCTGATCGTTGCCGGCCGTGAGCGATTCGACGAACTCCGCGATGCCGCCTTCGTAGTGAAATTCCTCGGCCTTGCCGTTGCGCTCGTCTTTGATGCGAATCTTCAGCCCGGCGTTGAGGTAGGCCATGTCGCGCAGGTAGCGCGCGATGGTCTCATACTTGAATTTGATCTCGGGAAAAATCTTGGGGTCGGGCGAGAAAGTGGTTTTGGTGCCGCTCTGCTTGGTTGCCCCGCGTTCTTCGACCTTGGTCTGGGGCGCGCCGCGTTCGTAGCGCTGATAGTAGAGCTTGCCGTCGCGCCGGACTTCGACCTCGAATTCCTCGCTGAGCGCGTTGACCACCGAGGCGCCGACGCCATGCAGGCCGCCCGAGACTTTGTACACGCCGCGATCGAACTTGCCGCCGGCGTGCAGCACCGTGTGCACGACCTCAAGCGCCGAGCGTTTCTCGGTGGGATGCATATCGACGGGGATGCCGCGGCCGTTATCTTCGACCGAGATCTGATTGTCGCTCAGGACGACGACATTGATCTCATCGCAGTAGCCAGCCAGCGCTTCGTCGACCGAGTTGTCGACGATCTCATTGACCAGGTGATGCAGTCCGCGCTCGGCGGTGTCGCCGATATACATTCCGGGGCGCTTGCGCACCGCCTCGAGGCCTTCGAGGACCCTGATCGACTGCGCGCTGTAACTATCTTGCGTTTGCTTGTTTGCCATTGGAAAAAAGCTCAGACCACCCCCTGATGACCGCAATTCCACGGGCCGGACGCCTTCGCACGAGCGCTATCCGCGACCGCATCCAGTGGAATTTTCATCAAATGCCGATATGCGTTTGTAACAAATTCAGTCTATGCCAAAGGCGCCATCAAGTAAAGAAAGTGAGGGTGCTAACTCGCGGGTCATGTCGACATAATCAAACATCGGTTTGAGAGTCGTCGCGGAAATCCAAAAGACGCGGTTCTGTGGGTACAATTATAGACCTCGACAAAGTTGAATGATGGGCGCTTTATCAAAATATTACAACGCTTCAATAGAATAATGTTTGTGCCATAACCACAACAGATCTTTCTCCTTCCAGAAGAGCGTTCAGCACCCTGAAAAAATGGCCCTGCGCCAGGTCGAGCGAGCGCCCGATGGCGGCGTCAGACAGAAAATATAAAAGGATAAAAAAGGCCGAGTTAGAGTGAAGCCGCGAGCCTCGCGTACATGCGCGGCGGAGTCGCGCGGACCTCCGGCAGACCGTCCATCTCGTCCACTTCACGTAGATCGCGCAGGAAACGATCGGAATCCACGTAGCCGACCTCGCGCTTCAATATCCGACCGTGCTTGTCGATAAAAACAGTTGTCGGCACGCCCCTTATCGCGTACTGCATGGCGAGTTCCGTGTTGTGGTCGTCACGCTCCGTTATATCGGCCTGAAGACGCACGAAGTGCGACGCCGCCTGGATAACCGCCGGGTCGCGAAACGTCGTGCGCGCCATCTCGCGGCACGGGACGCACCAGGTGGCGCTGAAATCGATCAGTACCGGCTTGTTCGCCGCGCGCGCCTGCTTGAGAACGGCGGCGTCGTACGGATCGAAGGCTAGCTGCGCCGGCGGTTTGGCCGGAGAGAGCGCCAGCATCCAGACCAGCGCGCCCAGCGAGAACGTTCCGATTACGCTGCGGAACACCAGGAACGGACGCCAATGGCGCCCCGCCGGACTCGCGAAACCCAGAAAGACGCCGACCGTGACCGCGTAATACGGCATGATCCGCATCGTCCAGCCGTTCACCACCGGGTCCAGGAAGTACAGCGCCAACCCGACCAGCACGAAGCCGAAAAGCTGCTCGACCCATGCGAGCCAGTCGCCCGAGCGCGGTAAGGTCTTGATGTGGCCGGCCGCCAGGGCCAGCGCGATGTAGGGCAGTCCGAGTCCTATCGCCAGCGTGAAGAAGAGCACGAAGCCGAAGACGGGACTTTCGCTGCGCTCGACCATCAGCAGCAGCCCCAGCACGATTGGCCCGATGCATGGAGCCGCGACCACGCCCATCCCAAGGCCCATCACGAGCGAGCCGAGATAGCCTGGCCGCCCCACTCCCGCCCGCCGCATCATCCATTGCGGCGGTTGCAACGAGAACAGCCCGAAACTGGAGGCCGCCAGCACCAGCAGCATCGCGGCAATAGCGATCAGCACCAGCGGATTTTGCAGTGCCGCGCCGAACAGTCCTCCGGAAAGCGCCACGGCGACCCCGGCCATCGAAAACGTAAGCGCGATCCCGAGTACGTAGATGATCGCAAGCACGGCGATTTTTCGCGGCCCGCCGCCCTGGTTGCCGAAGTACGCGATCGTCACGCCGATCAGCGGATAGACGCACGGCGTCAGATTCAACGCGAGTCCGCCGAGCAGCACCGCAAGCAGCCCGATCAGCATCCCGTGCGCAAGAAAGATATTGGCCAGCTCCGACCCCGGCGCCTGTGAGCCGCCATTGTCCGACGCACCATCTGGCGAGACTTCGGCGGAATCGCCGGAGGCGTCGCCGGCCGTATCGCCGAAAGCCACGGCAACCAGCCTGGCGCGTTCAAGCGCGGCGTGAGGCGGAGAGACCGTCGAGGCCGGTTGCATCGAGCCCAGCAATGCGCTGGCCTTGACCTTGGCTGGCGGCATGCAGATGTTGTCGTTGCACGGCTGGTACTCCAGCGTAACCGCGACTTCTGCGTCCGAATCCGGCTTGAAGCCCGCCGCCGCACTCAGCGGGACCGTGAATTTCATCGTGCCGGTGAAGACCGAAAGCTTCTCGCCGCCGGAAAACGCGGGTGCGATCTCGTCCGCCGGCGGGTAGCTCACGGCGCCCGCCTTTACCGCGGTAGGCGGGCTCACCGAGAGCGTGGTCTTGATGAAATCGGCCGAGTTGGGATGGTTGGAGTTGATATGCCATCCGGGAAGAATCTCGGCTTCGACCTCGAGTGGAATGGTAGCGCCCGGCTTGAGCGCGCCGCCCAGCTTGAGCGTGTCGATTTTGACGACTTCCGAGGGGTTGGGCAGCGGCTGCGAGTCTTGCGCGTTCGCCGCCCGCGGCCATGCGAGTGCGATCGCCAAAACAACGATGGCCAATGCGCCAGGCGACCGGGAAATCGCACCAGCGGGACGGCAATCGGCACTCCGCCGTTCGAATAAGCGCCGCAGATGGCGATATCGACTCATCACTCTGAATAGTTCCTACTTACTAATCCTGACTTGCTAATCCTGACTTACTAATTCGAGCTGTAGTGATCCTGCAATCTCGGCCGCGGTTCCGCGCGCTTGAATTGTTCCGGCTTGAACTTTTCCGGCTCAGTTTCGGCTCAACTTCCCGGTACCATTTCGCCGTGGGAAAGCGGTTCACTGCCGATGATCTCCAATCCGTACCCTGGCAGGTTGGCCAGCCGGGGTGCCTGGTCGGACAGTAGGATCATTTTACGCACGCCGACGTCGCGCAGAATCTGCGCGCCTATTCCGTAGTCGCGGAAGTCGGCTTCGGGCGGGCTCAGATGGGTGCTCGCGCGAAGGTACCAGTTGCGGCGCGCGGCCACTGCGGCGCGGCTATTGTCGATGTCGCTCGCGATCGCGTCGGACTCGCGCTTGAGGTAGAGGATGACGCCTTCGCCGATCACGGCAATACGCTCCATCGCGGCCTGCAGAAGACTGCGGGTGTTGCGCGGCGTGTAACCGAAGACGTCGCCGGGCAGGTACTCGCGATGCGCTCGCACGCGCACCGGACGTTCGGGATCGATCGTGCCCATCACCAGCACCAGATGCTCGGTTGAATCGACCCGGTTGCGATAGACATAGGCGCGAAACTCGCCGAAATGGGTAGGCAGGCGCGCCTCGGCAATCCGCTGTACCATCGTTTCGTTGCGCAGCCGATACTCGATAATGTCGGCGACGGTGACGATTTTGAGCCCGTGGATGCGGGCGAACTCCACCAGGTCGTCGCGCCGCGCCATCGTGCCATCCTCTTTGAGGATCTCGCAGATGACCCCGGCGGGCTTGAGCCCCGCCAGCCGCGCCAGGTCGACCCCGCCTTCGGTTTGCCCGGTACGCACCAGCACGCCGCCCTCGCGCGCGCGCAGCGGATAGACGTAGCCGGGGCTGACGAATTCGGCGCCGGTGGCGTCCTCGCGCACCGCCTGCAGAATCGTGGTCGCGCGATCGCGGGCCGAGATACCCGATCCGCTGGCGCGCCGCGCGGTTATCGGCACGGTGAAGGCGGTGCCGAGCGGGGCCTGGTTGTCGCCGACCATCATGCTCAGTCCGAGCTGGTCGATCCGCTCGGGCGCCATCGGCAGGCAAATCAGGCCGCGCCCGTATTTGGCCATGAAATTGATGGCCTCGGTGGTGGCGAGTTCGGCCGCCATGCAGAGGTCGCCCTCGTTTTCGCGCTGCTCGTCATCCATCAGGATGATCATGCGGCCGCGGCGGATTTCCTCGAGCGCTTCCTCGATCGAGATGAACGGGGCCTTGCTCTTTTCGCGCGGAACTAATTCGCCAAACATAATCTTAATCTTACACCACCGCTCGCCCCCGCGTGAATCCCGCCGCAAGCGCAGATTTGGGTGTCGCACGCGCTGTCTGGATGGGTGTAATTTCATCCTCGACGATTTTCACCCAGCGTTAGGAATAGCAAAGCGAGCAATGGATACCGTTTCGAGAAGGCGACGAAGCGAAATCATGTCGCTCGTAAAAGCCAAGAACACGCGCCCAGAGTTGGCGGTTCGTCACCTCGTCTACGCGATGGGCCATCGATATCGGCTGCATCCCAGAAGCATTCCCGGCGCACCCGACCTCGCATTCGCTGGGCGTCGCAAGGTCATTTTCGTTCACGGCTGCTTTTGGCACAGGCATCCAGGCTGCCCGAGCACGCGCACGCCGAAATCAAATGTATCCTTCTGGCGAGCCAAACTTGACGATAACCGCCGCCGTGATCTTGCTAACCAGCGGTGCTTAGACTCTTTGGGCTGGAAGGTGCTTGTGATATGGGAATGCGAGTTGCAAAACATGAATAAGGTGCGTCGAAAGCTGGCGGCCTTTCTCGCGGGCAGGGGGCGAAAGAGGTGGAGTCGGTAGAGCTGTTCGTTGGCGCGGGAGGCCTCGCGCTTGGTCTGTCGAGAGCATCTTTCGAACATTTACTGGTCGCCGACTTCGATCGGCACGCCTGCGACACTATACGCGAGAACCAGCGGCTAGGTGTTCGGTACGTCAAGCATTGGCCGCTGCGCGAGGTGGATGTTCGGGAGCTAGACTATTCCGCTATGCCTGAGAGTCTCGATCTTCTTGCCGGAGGACCGCCTTGCCAGCCTTTCTCGCTTGGTGGCAAGCACCGCGCGCATCAGGATGAGCGCGACATGTTTCCAGAGATGGCGCGGGCCATCAGAAGCCTTCGACCGAAAGCTGTATTGATTGAAAACGTACGCGGTCTGGTACGCCCGAGCTTCGCGAAGTATTTCTCGTACTTGTTGCTGCAGCTAACCTACCCGGAAATAGCCCTCAGAACCGAGGAGAGCTGGCGCGAACACTTGTCGCGCCTCGAGCGTTATCACACCCGCGGTCGCCCCAGCGGCTTGCATTACCGAGTTGTCCACCGCGTGTTGAACGCGGCGGATTACGGCGTGCCACAGATGAGAGAGCGTGTCGTGATCGTGGGAATTCGGTCCGATTTGGAGCTGGCGTGGTCGTTTCCGGCGCCCACGCACTCACGCGAGGAATTGCTGTTCGACCAGTGGATCATTGGCCAGTATTGGGAGCGCCACTCCATTCCAAAGCACCGTCGTCCCCAACCCCCCTCGGGGCTTGCGAGTACGATCACCAAAGTGAGCGATGTGGCGCATCTCACGAAGCCTTGGCGCACGGTGCGTGACGCCATTTCCGACCTTCCACCGCCGAGTCCAGGCAGCCCCGACGTTCCGAATCATCGATTACAGCCTGGAGCGCGTTCTTACCCGGGACATACGGGCAGCCACTACGACTGGCCGGCGAAGACGCTGAAGGCAGGGGTACATGGAGTTCCTGGCGGCGAGAATATGCTGCTACTGCCCGATGGATCGATGCGCTACTTCTCTGTCCGAGAGGCTGCGAGGGTTCAGACGTTCCCGGATGACTATTTCTTTCCCGGAGTCTGGAGCGAGAACATGCGCCAGCTCGGCAACGCGGTCCCCGTGACGCTCGGGGAGATCATCGCGGATCACTTGAGACGCAAGCTCACTGCCCCTAGGTGAAAGCCAGCATGGCCGGTAAGCGCGTTTTCAACCCGCTTGACAAAAGAAACTTGGGGATAAACGTCGCTGACGCCCTCATTGTTGAAGAGGTAGAACCCTTGGGCGAGGTTAAGCCGTTCAAGGGAGCCGGCATATACGCGATGTACTATCGCGGTGGCTTTCCCGCATACCGGCAGCTCGCCGCGAGAAACCGGGCAAAGTTCGTCGAGCCGATTTACGTCGGCAAGGCAGTACCCGCCGGCGCGCGCAAAGGTGGATTCGGTCTGGGCGAGGATCCTGGGCAAGTTCTGTTTCAACGTCTGCGCGAACACGCGGAGACCATTCGTCAGGTGGAAGCCAGCGCCACCAAGACGCGAAGCGAGCATCAACTGAAGATCGCGGATTTCTTCTGTCGCTATCTCTTGGTCGACGACATCTGGATACCACTTGGCGAGTCGATGCTAATCGACCGGTTTCACCCAATTTGGAACAAGGTTGTCGACGGATTCGGTAATCACGATCCAGGTAAGGGTCGCTACAGGCAGCAACGTTCGCCTTGGGACACGGTCCATCCCGGACGTGCTTGGGCGTCGAAATGCCAACCGTATGCCAAGACAGTGGGACAGATACTCGAAGTGGTAGCGGTGCATTTCGCACGCCATTCTTCATAGCGGTCCGATGCCATCGCGCTGGAAGGAGCGCACAGGTCCCGCAAGCAGTGGGAAGGAACGCGACACAAATCCTTTAGATGGCTCCTTGCTCGTTCCGCTTTTCTAATCATCGCGTCGAAAATGAACAAGTGTGCGATAGGATGTTTTGGGGTGCGCTTTGAGGGTGCGCTCGCCAGCCGCCCCCGACTTTGCCAAACTACGCGCATTCCTCAAGTGAGAGCTTCCATCGAGACTTCCGCTGAGACTCCTTCCGGGGGTAACCCGGCCGCCGGCGCCGCGCCCGTCCAATCCGAGCCTCTGGCCGAACCGCTGGCCGGGGGGCTCGGCGCGTTCCGGGCGCTGCACCATCGCAATTTCCAGCTTTTCTTTGGCGGCCAGTTCGTCTCGCTCATCGGCACCTGGATGCAGTCGGTGGCGCAGGGATGGCTGGTGCTCAAGCTCACCAACTCCGCCCTGATGCTCGGCGTAGTCAGCTTTGCCGGTTACCTCCCGGTGCTGCTGGTGACGCTGTTTGCCGGCGTGGTGGTCGACCATGCCGATCGCCGCCGGCTGATCGTCACTACCCAGGTGCTGCTGATGCTGAGCGCGTTCATCCTGGCGGCGCTCACGTGGGCCGGCGTGGTGCGGGTCGAGTACGTCGTCATACTGGCCGCGGTGAATGGCCTGGTGACGGCTTTCGACATGCCCGCGCGCCAGACTTTCGTGGTCGAGATGGTGGGGCGCGAGGATTTGCCCAGCGCGATCGCGCTCAACTCGATGATCTTCAATGGCGCGCGCGTGGTCGGGCCCGCGGTCGCCGGAGTATTGATCAGCGTAATCGGCATCGCGGGATGCTTTTTCCTTAACGGGCTCAGCTACATCGCGGTCATCTGGAGCCTGCTCGAGATGGAGTTGATGGCGCGCGAGTTGCCGCGCATCGGCTCGGCGATGTTCACCCGCCTGCGCGAAGGCTTCGATTACATCTGGCATCATCGCGCGAGCTTCTATCTGCTGCTGCTGATCGCGCTCAACGCGGGCTTTGGAATGCAGTACTCGGTGCTGATTCCGGTCTTCGCCCGCGACGTGTTGCACGGCGGGGCGCGCGCCTATGGCTTTCTGCTCGCCGCCCAGGGCGTGGGCGCGTTGCTCGGCGGCCTCGTGCTGGCCTCGTGTACGACGCCGCGCGCGTTTCGTCAGAACCTCATTTTCGGCCTGTTCGGCTCCGCGGCCGGAATTTTGGTTTTTGGCTTCTCGTCCCGGATGTGGCTGTCGCTGCTGGCGCAGATGGTGATCGGCGCGGGGTTGCTCAATCATACCGCGACCAGCAACACGATGCTGCAGATGTTCGTGTCGGACGAGCTGCGCGGCCGTGTGATGAGTATGTACACGCTGTCGTTCATCGGACTCGCGCCGATCGGCAGTCTCGAGGTCGGCTATATAGGCGAGCGCATCAGTCCGCAAATCGCGGTCGCGGTGTCGGCCGTGGCGGCGCTCGCTTGCGGCGTCATCCTGCTCGCGAGACTCTCCGTCATCGCCGCCGCCCAGGCCGGCCGCGAACAAGCGGCGTGAGCGTTTGGCCGGAGCCGTGCGCGATGCGGATAATGAGGCGTTCGTTTTGAGCAGGTCGAGTTTCGGATGAGTCCCCAGCAGTCCAAAAAGGGTCGTGCGGCAAGCGCGCGGGCCGGGCGCGACGCGCGCGCCGAGTTGTTGCGCGCGATGCCGCCGGTCGACGAATGCCTGCGTGCGTGCGAGGGCGTCGCTGGAATCGACGGACTCGGACGCGAGTACGTCAAGCTGATGGTGCGCCGGGCCCAGGCCGAGCTGCGTCTCGGGCTTATATCGAAGCCGGATTCGGCGGCCGCGTCCGCATCGCCTACGCGCCAGGCGCTGGTCGAGGAGGTGGTCCGGCGCACGCAAGCGGCCATCGAAGCCGACGAGCCATCCTTGCGCCCCGTGATCAACGCGACCGGCGTGGTGCTCCATACCAACCTGGGACGCGCGCTGTTGGCCGAGCCGGCGATCGAGGCGATGGCCGCGGCGGCGCGATCGGCGGTCAACCTCGAGTATGACTTCGAGGGCGGCGGCCGCGGCGAGCGCGACGCGCTGGTCGAAGAGGATCTGTGCGCGCTGAGCGGCGCCGAGGCGGCGACCGTGGTCAATAACAACGCCGCGGCCGTGCTGCTCGCGCTCAACTCGCTCGCCGCCGGGCGCGAAGTGGTGGTCTCGCGCGGCGAACTGATCGAAATCGGCGGCTCGCTCAGGCTGCCCGACTTGATGGAACACAGCGGGGCACGGCTGCGCGAAGTCGGCACCACCAATCGCACTCATCCCGCCGACTACGAACGCGCCATCGGTCCCGACACGGCGCTCCTGCTCAAAGTCCATCCCTCCAACTACCGCGTGGTCGGCTTCACCGCCGAGGTTGGGCTGGCCGAACTGGTGGAAATCGGGCGGCGCCACGGCATCGACGTGGTCGAGGACCTGGGCTCGGGTGCGTTGATCGATCTCGGGCGGCTCGGCCTGCCTCGCGAGCCGATAGTTGCCGAGCGTATCGCGGCCGGCGCCGCGCTGGTGACGTTTTCAGGTGACAAGCTGCTTGGCGGACCGCAGGCGGGGGTGGCGGTAGGACGGCGCGAGTTGGTGAAGCGAATGCGCGCGAACGCGCTTCGGCGGGCGCTCCGCTGCGACAAGCTGACCCTGGCCGCTCTGGAAGCGACGCTGCGGCTTTATCTTCGCGCGGGCGATTTGGCCGCTAGGCTGCCGACGCTGCGCTACCTGAGCCGTACGGTGGGCGAGCTCGAGCTAATCGCCGAGCGCGCCCGCGAGATTCTGGCCCAGCGTCTTGGCCGAGATTTCCACCTCGAGGTCGTGCCGGCGCTTTCGCAAATCGGATCGGGCGCGCAGCCCACCGAACAGATTCCCTCGTGCGCCGTTCGCGTGGCTCATCCCGAGCTTGCGCCCGAGGCGATTGCCGCGATGTTCCGCGCCGCCCGCCCGCCCGTCATCGGACGCATCGCGGACGCCGCCTTCCTGCTCGACGTGAGAGCGGTGGACGATGCGTCGGCGTTCGCGGTATCGTTCCCAAGCACGCGGCCGTAAGCCGGCAATGGCGGCCGCGACGTCGGTTGGGGGTCGTGCATAAGAGTTCTTCCGCAGTGAGCAGTCCGCGGCCGCGGCGTGCAAACGCCAGGAGAAAATCCGATGCCCGAAAAAACTTACAAGATAGTCGACGTGGTCGGCGTCTCCGACCAGAGCATCCACCAGGGCGTGCGCAACGCACTCAAAAAGGCCAATCAGACGCTGCGCAACATCGACTGGTTCGAAGTCGGCGAGATCCGCGGATCGGTCAATGCCAAGGGCGAGCCCGAGTTCCAGGTCCATGTCAAGATAGGTTTCCGTCTCGAAAGCGGCCCGGTCTGACTCGCGCGCGCCGCTGAGCGTCGCCGCGACGGGTGCGCGCCCCCGTTGCGTCCCGGCGGTGGCGCGGAACCGGGCCGCGCAGACGATGCTACGAGCGTCGCGGGGGACCTTCACGACACGCGCGGCCTGATCGCGCGGCTTCGCGGTCGGCAACGCGCGCGGAACCGCTCGACACCGCTGGAGATCACGCTCTTGCCCGCGCCTGAACGGGCCGTTGACCGTCGAGTTGGCCAATGCGCTCGTCGCGCTTGTCGATGCTAGCCGAGGCGGGCGTCTCAAGGATGAAATCCCCGGCGCGCGCGCCGCTGAACGTGCGATCGCCACGATGCAACAGTTTCATAGCCAGGTGATGGCGCGGCGCCAACCGGTCGCGCGGCGCCCGCGCGCGGGCGCGCCGCGCGGCTGTGGCTGGCTCAACCATGGCGCCGCGGATATCATCGAATAAGGGCGAACAAGGGCGAATAGAGGAGATACCGGGTTCGGCGATGCATCCAGGAGGCCATCCTTAAGTCATGAAGACGTGTCCACGATGCGCCAGGACTTATCCCGACGCCGAGTCGTTTTGTGAGGTCGATGGCACCGCGCTTACCGTCGCGCCGGCAGCCGTCGGCACTGCAAAGATGGTTGATGCGCGCGAGGAAGCGATCGAGTGTCCAGTATGCGGCGGTAAGGCTGAGCCGGGCGAGTTGATGTGCAATTTCTGCGGTGCGCGGCTGCCGGTGAGCGGTGGCGCGGAGCCCGCAGGCAGTCCGGCTCCCGCCCGCACCACAGGCTCGGGCGGTGAGCGCGCGGGAACGGCGCGACAGCGCCCCGAGAATTATATTCCCGCCCGGGACAAACTGACCGCGACCGAGTTTACACCGCCGATCCCGCCCGATGACGAGGGCGCCGAGGAACAGCGGCGGCCCCTGATGAGCATAGTCGGTTACTCGGCTGCGGCAATTGTCGCCCTGGCCGGCGGCGCCTGGCTCGCAATCCATCTGAGCGCCGCGCCTGCGATTTCGCCGCCGAAGGCGGCCGAGGCATCGCCGGCCCCCACGGCTAGTCCGGCGGCTATCGCGAGCGGTCCGACGGTCGACCTGGCGCATAGCGTGCAGATGCAGACGTTTGGCGAGTCGGCGGCGGCGCCCGAGCGCAGCGTCGACGCGGCGCGCAAAGTTTTCGAGTCCGGTAAGAGCGCGCTGCTCGACAGTTACCGCGGCGTGCTGGCGGGCGGCTCGGCAATCGACGACGGGATGATGATGCGGCTGACGGTAGCGCCCAGCGGCGCGGTGACCGGCGCCGAAGTGCGGACTTCCACGTCGCCCAATCCCGCACTCGACGCGGCGGCGGTAAAGACCATGATGGGATGGACCTTTGCGCCCATCAACGGCGGCGAGGTCAGCGCCGACTATCCGATAATCTTCGCCCGCGACGCCGCTCAGGCTGGCGCTATCGATTCGGGCCTGGCCTCCAAGGTGGCCGCGCTGGGCACGACTTCCTCGCCCGAGTACGCCTTCGCCCCGGCGGCCGTGCCGACCATCGCGCCGCCGCCCGCGCTCTCGCCGCCCCCGCTCTCGCCGCCTCCGATGGAAGCGACGGCGCCTGTTGTCGCGCCGGCCCCCAGCCCCAAGCGGCGGCGGCACGTGGTTGCCTCGGCACGGCCGCCGAAGCCCTCGTTGTTGGAGCAGGTCCAGTCCGCGTTGCGTTCCAATCGCAAGCTTAACCAGGTCAACGCGTACACCAACGGTGGCGTGGTGACGCTTTACGGCAAGGTTTTCGACGACAACGACAAACGTTTGGCCGTTCGAACCGCGCGCAGCGTTGGCGGGGTCACCGACGTTATCGATCAGACCACCACCGACATGGCGATGTGGGCTGCTCGTCAGCAGCAGATCTCGCAAGCCCTGGCCAGCGCGGGATTGACCGGCGTCACGGTAAAGGTGATCGGCCGCGACGCATATCTCGACGGCGAGGTCGCGAACAAGGTCGACCGCGACCGCGCGGTGACTATAACCCAGGCCGCGGCGCCGGTAACAGTGCGCTCCAACCTGATTCGCGTCGCAGTGGGCAGGGTATTCGGCTTCTAGCGCGAGTGCGGCGGCTCGGTGAAGGCCGGCGCGCGTAAACCGCCTTGACTGAAAGAGTTAACGCCGCGTGATCCCATGGTCCAAAACATAACGTAGGTATTGACATTCTTTTCGAGTGACGCTTAGACTAATTGACAGAACCTATCCTATTGCGCCTTTCCGGGAGGCCGCGTTTACAAATGGCTGAGACTGCGTCTTCATGTAAAGAGGTGTTCGACAACATGGCTTCGCGGTTCAAGAAAGACGCCGCGAAGGGGCTCAATGCGACCTACCAGTTCGACCTCTCCGGGGACGGCGGCGGCCAGTGGCATGCGGTAATCGCCAACGAGCAGTGCGAAGTTAAGGAAGGAAAGGCAGCTTCACCCAACATTACCATCTCCATGACCGCCAGCGATTACCTGGATATGGTCAATGGCAAGCTCAATGGCCAGATGGCCTTCATGACCGGAAAACTGAAGATTGCAGGGGACATGGGCTTGGCACTTCGGCTGCAAAGCCTATTCGGCTAACTCGTAACCGACCGCATCATCCGCCGACCCGAGCCAAAGTACGAGCGAGGGCCGGGGAGCCAGAGATAGAACCCGCTAATATCCCGACAATATTCTGAAAAACCGCGTAGGGCTGGTGGGTGCGGCAATTGTCGCCACCTCTGGCGCTGAATGGACAATAGAAACAGGTGGTGAGGCCGCGCAGCGCCCCGTCTTGTCAGGCGGACCCACAGCCTCGTTCATTTTCAGGCTCGTCTTAAAGTATTTATATCACCGGGATTAACCCGGTGGGGAGGAGCAAAGGAACACCCAACATGAGTTCGCAGGATACACAGCAGGATACACAGCAAGATACACGGAGCGATATCGACAAGGAGAACCAGTCCGCGATGGACGCTGACCAGAACAACGATTCGCTGGCTACCAAGCTCTCTCAGGAGCTCAGTAACTGGCGTCGGCGGCGAACCACGGCACGGCCCAGGCAGCATGAAGTCGACGGTGCAGGCTCCAGTTCGCAATCCGAGTCCGCACGCACGATCAAGGTTCGCGGTCACGAAACTCTCGTGATTCGTAAACCCAAGCTGATGGCCAAGCCCGCCAACGCCATCGACCGCTCCAACCAATAGAGTCTCCGGCCATAGTCCGCCTATAGCTGCGGTACGAGACCGCGGACGGCGGTCGCAGCCGATCACTCGCTTGCGCGCTGGCGCAAGTGCCGGGTGCGCCCATCTCTTCCGCGCGCGGCGGCCGAGCCGTCTGTCTCGATAACCGAAAAGCTCCGCCGATAACCGAAAAGCTCCGCCTACAAGCGAAGCGGCTTGCCTATGAGCGAAAGACCTCGACCGGCGTCTCGCGTGAGGCCTGCCGGGCCGGGTAAATCGTCGCCAGGTAGCACAACACCATCGAGGCTATCGCCACCAGCACGAAGCTCAACGGCTCGGCGTCGATCGGCACGGTCGAAATGCCGTAGATTTTGCTCGGTATGTGGATGAACTGGTAGCGCGCGAGCGCAAAGCAGGTCACGGCTCCGATAGCCAGTCCCAGCGCGGTCCCGGCCGCGCCGACGATTATCCCCTTGAACTGGAAAATCCATCGTACCTCGGCCGGCGTCGCGCCCATCGCCAATAGCACCGCGATGTCCTTGCGCTTTTCCATCACGACCATGATCAGTGTCGCTATCAGGTTGAACGCGGCGACCCCGATCAGCAACAACAGCACCAGCGCATAGACCCGCTTGAGCATCGCGAACCCGGCCGACGCCGCCTGGTCGTACTCCATCCAGTTGGTCACCCGAAAGGTGTTGCCCAGGGTGCTGCGCAAGGTGTTGGTAACCGCCGTGGTCTGGTCGAGGTCATGCAGCTTCACCTCGATTCCGTCGGCCTTGCCCGGGCGTCCGAAGAAATCCTGTGCGGTGGCGAGTCCCATGAAGATCACCTCGCCGTCGATGAACTGCACGCCCGAATTGAAAATCGCCGCGACCCGGAAATTGGCGCTGCGCGTGCTGAGCTGGGAATTGGCGCCGGCGATTATCGGCGCCACGATTCGCACCGGGTCGCCGGCCTTGACCTTCAGCTTGTCGGCGAGCGTCGCGCCGAGTAGCAGGCCGTTGATCTTGTGCGCTCCGCCGGCCTTGTCGGCGGAGCCGTTTTCCAGCATCCGCAATGATGCGGCGTCGACGTAGCGCTGAAGCCGCGATACGACGACCGGGTTATGCGGTTGTACGCCGCGTACCACGATGCCCGAAATCCCGTGCGCCGCGCTGATCAAGCCCTGGCCCACGATAAACGGGTCCGACCCGGCCACGCCGGCGGTATGATCGATGCGGCTCTCGACGGTCGCGTAGTCGGCCATCGAGCCGCCGAAGCTTTGCACTTGCACCTGCGGGCTCAGGCTGAGCATCCGCTGGCGCAGATTGGTCTCGAATCCGCTCATCACGGCCAGCATCACGATCAGCGCGGCCACGCCGATCGTCACGCCCACCGCCGTGAACAGCGTGGTGATTGAGATGAAAGCGTCCTTGCGCCGCGCGCGCAGATAACGCAGTGCGATCATCAGCTCGAAGCGCAAAATCAGACTCCGCCGCGATGCGCCCGGACGCGCTCGCGAGGCCGACCGTCATGGGCGCTCAAAAGATCACCCGCTCTTCTTTGAGCCGCGCGATCTCGGCCACGTCCAACCCCAGCATTTCACCGAACACCTCGTCGTTGTGCTGGCCGAGCGCCGGCGCCGGGGTGCGCAACTCGCCCGGCGTGCGGCCGAGCCGATGCGCGATGCCCTCGTACGGCGACGGGCCCATCACCTTGTGATCGAGCCAGTGCCAGAAGCCGAAGGCCTCGAGATTGTCGTCGCGATGGATATCGACGCAGTTCTGTACCGGGTAAGCCGAGACGCCGGCGGCCTGCAGCGCCACGGTCAGCGCGTCGGCGTCGCGCTCGCTCACCAGCGCGCCGACGAACTCGTCGAGCGCCGCGCGATTCTCCATCCGCGCCGCCATCGTGGCGAAGCGCGAATCGGCGGGCGGGTTGCCCAGCGCGGCGAGCATCGCGTGCCACTCCTCCTCATTGGCGACCGCCAGCGCCAGCCATCGTTCCTGGCCGTCCAGATCCGCGCATCGATAGGCGCCGTGCGGGGCGTAGCGCTCAGAGCGGTTGCCGGTTGGCCCCGCCACGCGGCCGCTCGCGAAATAGTCGGCCAGCACCGGCGCGAGATTGTGCAGTGCGGCCTCGTACTGCGACATATCGATATATTGTCCGCGCCCCGTGCGCCGGCGATAGTCGAGCGCGGCCAGCAGCGCGCAGGCCGCAAAGCGCGGCGCGATGAAATCAGTATATGCCCCATAAGGCGGACACGGCGGCTCGGCGGGCGAGTAGCCGGCGATGTGATAGTAGCCGCTAAGCGCCGCCATCAACTGGCCGAACCCCGGATAGAGCGCGTTGGGGCCGGTCTGACCCTGCATGCAGGTGGAAAGCATGATGAGGTCGGGCTTGAGCGCGCGCAGGCGATCGTAGTCGAGTTCCCACTTGCGCAGCGCCTTGGGGGTGAAACTCTCGGCCACGATGTCGGCCCACGGCAGCAGCTTCAGCACCAGCTCGCGCGCCTTGGGCTTGCCGAGATCCAGCGTGATGCTCCGCTTCGAGGTGTTGAAGCTGGCGAAGAACTGGCTCTTGTCGATGCCGGGCTGAGCGTCCTTCCATGGCGGCGCCAGGCGCAGGATATCCGGCCGCGCCAGCGACTCGACCCGGATAACGTCGGCGCCGTTGTCGCCCAGGTACTTGGTGGTAATCGGCCCGACACCGACCCAGGAGAAGTCCAGCACGTGCACTCCCTCAAGCGCGTAACGTCTCATCGCAGCCACTCCAATCGTCGGATTGCGCCGTCGGTCATATCGCCCCGCTTGCACGCAGGCGGCCGAGGCGCGCGCCGTCGATTCCCAGCAACTCGCCCCAGACCTCGCCGTTGTGCTCGCCCAGGCGCGGTGCGCGGCGGCCCGGGCCGACCGGCGTGACGCTGAACTTGGCGAACGCGCCGGGCAGCGTGAGCGTGCGGCCGAGCGTGTCGTGCTCCACGCGCACGAAGTAGTTGCGGGCCTTTAGCTGCTCGTCATCGGCGATATCGGCGGCGGTCGCCACGGGTGCCAGCAGGATGCGCCGCTTGAGCGCCTCGGCGTAGATTTCGCGCTTGGTCATCGTGTTGAAAAAGCGCTGCACGCGATCTTCGAGGTCGGCGATTTCCTCGTAGTCCCGCTCGGTCGCCTTCATCAGGATTCCCGGCACCCAGCTTCCCCAGTCTTTCGTGATCATCCAGTCGGCGGCGAATCCGCCGCCGGCCATCCATTCGACCAACCCTTTCATCGAGGTCGCGCCGACGCCGGAGCCGCCGGCGAGCACCGTCGAGATGTAGCCGTCCTTGCAGGCGTATACGAGTTTGCGCCGCGTGCCGATCGCCGTGTAGTGGACGCCGGTGCGCCTGATGTAATCGCCGTGCAGGATCGGCATCGCCTGCTCGTTCATCAGCGTCCAGACGAGGCAGGCCTGCATGTCGACCACGACGCGCTGGCCGCGCCCTTCAATCTCGCGCGGGTAATGCGCCAGCAGCGAAGCGACCGCGGCCTCGGCGCCGGCGTGCAGTCCGGCCTGCGGCAGGCTCATTTCCAGCGGCGGCCTGCCCTCCTCGCCCATCAGGAACATCGGGCCACCCGCGGCCCACGAGACGATATCGGGAGCCTTGTAGTTCTTGCCCGGACCCGTGTCGCCGAACGGCGTGATCGAGGTGAGGATGATCCGCGGATTGAGCTCGGCGAGCCGCTCGTAACCCAGGCCGATCGATTCCAGGTAGCCGACCGGAAACGACTCCAGCAGGAAGTCGGACTTGCGCACCAGGTCTTCGAGCAGCGCGCGGCCGTCGGGCGAGTCGAGGTTCAGCGTCACCGAGCGCTTGCCCGCCTGGTAGGCGATGAAATACAGGCCGCGCTCGGCGTCCGGGAGGTCGTCGACGAACGGGGGAATGCGCCGCGTCGAACAACCCTGCGGCGGCTCGACCTTGATCACGTCGGCGCCCATGTCGGCGAAGATTTTGCCGCACAGGGCGCCTTTTTCGTCGGCGAGGTCGAGCATCCTGAATCCGCTGAGCAGTTCCGAGCCCATCGTTGCACCTGTTGCGGGAAAGGCAGTCTATCGAATCGGCACGAACCGGCGCGAACTGGCGAACCGAAAAAAACCGCGTGCCTTCGACGTGCCCCGGACCAGGCGCGATTGTAGCGTTAATCGGATAGCTTTGCGTAACTCGCGCGGCAACCTAACCCCCGGCCCCTTCCCTTTAGGGAAGGGGCCGGGGGTTAGGTCTGCGGTTATGCAAAGCTCTCTTGGACAAGGAGAGGGTCGCAAAGAAGCGGCGCGGCGGCGCGGTCAGCGGTTGGAGCCGACGGCGGCGCGCACCGCGCCGATCGCGGCGCGACGCCACTTATGCGGCCATCGTCACTCCGAGGGAAGCAGCACCATCCAGGCAAGGGGTATGGCGTACACGTTGTTGCCACACGCAGGCATGGAGTCAGCGCTGCTGTACGGACCGAAGGTGCCTCCGCTGCCGGTCCAGGTCTGGGCGGCGAAACCGGTCAGCACGTCTCCGGATACGGTCAGCGGCGTCACCGTGGTCAGACCGCTCGGTAACGGCGCCGTGAAATAGTTGTCCCCGCCGAATTCCGAGCCGTTGCACTCGTCGCCGCTCTGGCTAAACACCGTTACGAGCTTCTCGTCAGCCCCCGCGCTTATCGAGCCGGTACTGCTGCCCAGCGTTCCGTACACGTAGGTCAGCAGCCAACCGGTTGCCGAAGCTCACGTTGCTCGTGGGCGTGTAGATGTACTCCGTGATTGGCCGGATGCGGGGGCTCGACGGTGATGTAGCCGTGCGTTCGCGTATACTCCTCCTCCTTCCGCAGATCTTCGGGGGATATTGGGATGGCCCTGAACCCGGTCCGCCCTTGGGGAGCCTCAATCCCCGGGCCGGGCTTATGCAGGCGCATCTCCTCGCCCGGGGTCAGATGGCCGGGGCGAAACGGGTAAGAGACGTGCGGCTTCCATCCCGGCGGGTTCGTTTCGCCGGGAGTGCCAGTCGGTACCTGCGCGAGCGCCGCGCCGCCATAAGCGAACACAACCAGCGTGGCGGCCGAGGCCGCCAACGCCAACCAACGACTCTTTACCTTCATCGCTTTGCCTTCCAGTCTGGCGAAATTTGCGCTAACGTCGTCCTCTCACGAGCGCTGCCAACACGTGGCATTAAAGCTGTATAGTTACGATTGCAGCCAGATGTCCACTGCGTACCAAAGATCGAAGGCTTCATTTGTGGCGTGGCTTGCTCCACGCGGTTTCCCGCTCTGGTAGTATTCCCTAAGTCTGCGTCACAACTCGGTGTCCGCCGTACCATACACGTATAAATTAAGGCTAAAAATAGGGTCGGAACCCTCCCCTGGGGGCGACGCCTCTTGCGCGCGCGCGCCGACCAGCCAGGCCGCTAACGACTATGAGCGCCAATGCCGCTAGCAGCGCATTCTTGTTCATGCGGGTTCTCCCGTGCGGAGTCAGCAAGTTGTCACGATGACGAACGTATCTTTGGCTCGCAGAGTGCCGGCGGCGCCAGCTAGCGGTTGGGGCCGGCGGCGGCGCGGGCCGCGCCGATCGCGGTTGCGTAGTCGGCGTGCTCGGGAATCGTGAAGCGCGCGAACATCAGGTCCATCCGCTTCTGGCGCTGCATGAAACGGAAGATCCGGGTCAACTTGCCGGTCAGCACGATATCGCGCTGGTCGCAGGCGCGCGCGGTGGCGAAGCTCAACACGCTTACCACCTCGACGATCATGTTCATGATCGCCAGTGCCTTGTCCTCGTTGGTCGCATCGGCGCTGATCTTGCCGAAGTTGGCCGCGGTGGCGCCCGGCTGCAGATCGCCCAGCGGACCGCCCGCGATGTCGCGCACGGTGAGGTCGATACGGCTCAAGTCGCCCCGCTCCGCCAGCGCCTCGAGCGTTTGCAGCGTCGACACGCCGAGCATGTGCTTGGAAAGTCCGCGCAACGTGCCGCCGCCCAGGCCGGTGCCGCCGACGTGCTCGATTTTGTCGCCGTGCACCGAGACCATCGCGGTCCCGGTGCCGAGCGAGACCACCAGCGCGTCGCTTTTGCCGCACAGCGACGTGCCGCCGATTCCGATCGCGGTGAACTCGCTCACCTTGACCACCGGTCGGCCGAGCAGCGTCGCCGAGAGCGCGCGCGATCCCGCCCCGGTGGCCGCAACGCAGGCCACCTGGTCGAGTCTAAGCCGGTATTCTTCGACCAGTTTGCCGAGCGCGCCGGCCGCCGCCGCGACCGGGTCATTAGCCTCGATCGTGACGACGTGGTAGTCGCCGTTGTCGACCGTCACCGCGTCAGTGGTCGATCCGCCGATATCGATTCCGACGATCATTGCAATGGTGCCGGCGCTCGCGTCCGGCCCGGCTTGTAAGGCTAGAATACGCGCGCTCCGCTGGCAATCAGGTCGGCGTCAGATGCGTCCAGACGGCGGCATCGCGACGCCGGATGCGGCTGGCGAGGCCGCTGTGCTACGGTCCATGGCTATGGCCGGGCGGCGCAGTGGTAGTAAAGCCCCTCCAGAGCCGGGGCTCTTTCCCGCCCGGACGCCGACGGCGCAGCCGCTGGCGGACCGGATGCGCCCGCACAGCCTCGACGAGGTCGTCGGCCAGGAGCATCTGCTCGGCCCCGACAAGATGCTCAGCCGGATGCTCGCGGCGGGCGCGCTGCCATCAATCATCCTGTGGGGGCCGCCGGGCAGCGGCAAGACCACGGTCGCGCTTTTGCTCGCGCAGCAATCCGGCGCATCGTTTCGCACGATCGCGGCCGTGTCGGCGGGAATCGCCGAGCTGCGCGAGGCGGTCGAACAGGCGCGGCGCGAGCTGGAAGCCGGCGGGCGCCGCACGGTGGTTTTCATCGACGAGATCCATCGATGGAACCGCGCGCAGCAGGACGCCATCCTGCCCCACGTCGAAAGCGGACTCATCACGCTCATCGGCGCGACCACCGAGAACCCGTCCTTCGAGGTAATCGCGCCGCTGCTCTCGCGCACCCGCGTGCTGGTGCTGCACGCGCTCGGCGACGAGGATATCGCGGCGATTCTGCGACGGGCGCTCGGCGATAACGTGCGCGGCCTCGGCGCAAGCGGGCTCACGTTCGAGGACGAGGCGCTCGCCGAGCTGGTGCGCTTTGGCGCGGGTGACGCGCGGCGCGCGCTCAACACGCTGGAGGTCGCGGCCACGCTCGCGCGCGCGGCCGGCCGCACGGCTATCGCGCCCGAGCAGGTGCGCGAGGCGGCGCAACAGAAAATGCTGCTCTATGACCGCGCCGGCGAGGAGCATTACAACGTCATCTCGGCCTTCATCAAGAGCATGCGCGGCAGCGACCCCGACGCGGCGCTCTACTGGATGACCCGGATGCTGGAGGCGGGCGAGGATCCGCTGTTCGTCGCGCGCCGGATGGTGATTTTCGCGGCCGAGGACGTCGGCAACGCCGACCCGCGCGCGCTGCAACTCGCGCTCGCGGTGAAGGACGCGGTCGACTTCGTCGGGATGCCCGAGGGCGCGATTCCGCTCGCGCAGGGCGTGACCTACCTCGCCTGTGCGCCCAAATCCAACGCGTCGTATCGCGGGATGCTGAGCGCGCGCGCCGACGCCGTCGAGCGCGGCGCGCTGCCGGTGCCGCTCCATCTGCGCAACGCGCCCACCGGCCTGATGCGCAAGCTCGGCTACGGCGAGGGCTACCGCTATCCGCACGACTCCGAGGGCGCGATCAACGAGCAGCACTACATGCCCGAGGAGCTGGGCGAGCGGCGCTACTACGAACCCTCCGAGCGCGGCTATGAAGGGCGGCTCGGCGAATATCTCGAGCGGGTGCGGCTCGCGCGCAAGGGCGGCAAGCGCTTATCGGAGACGCCGAAGAAGCCTGGTGGATGATGCGCGCCGCCGGTTTATCAAATCGAGAGCGGTGAAATACGCGCAGAGGACCGCGCGAGATCCTTCCATAGCAGTTTCGGTTCAGAACGAAAGCGGCTCTGCTCGCGCGTTGAAACGAAAATAGATCGCGGGGCCGAAGCGATGCCTCGGCCCCGCGATCATCAAACTTTTGGAAGTCCGCGCTTAGCGCGCGCCGAGCACGGCATCCTTGAGCGCCTTGGCAGGCGTGAAACGCAGGCGGGTGCGCGCCGGAATTTTGATCGCTTCGCCAGTGGCCGGGTTGCGCCCCATCCGGGCCTTGGTCTTGCGCTTGCGAAAAATCCCCAGTCCCGCAAGGCGCAGCGAGCCTTCCTTCTTCAGTTCGCGCACCACGAGGGCGGTCAATTCCTCGAGCGCGACCTTGGCGTCCTTCTTGGACATTTTAACTTTGTCGGCGAGATGCGCCGCGACCTGCGACTGCGTCATCAGCTTCCTCCTTGTGCGAGTGCGAGTTTCGCAAACAGAGCGTGAACCAGCGCCACGTCATTTGCAAGCTGCTACGGGAGTAAAACCCACGTTTTTCTTAAGAACCGCGACGGTTTTTCAACAGCCCCCGCCTTGAGCCATTGGGGCAGAGGCACTTTTTTGTCGCACGCGCGGCTCGTCGCCGTCCCGCACGCGCTTGGCGATATCCGCCGGCATAGGAATGTCCGCTAGTAGAGGACTTCGATCAGGTACAGGCCGGCGGCCGGCGCAGGCGCCGGTGCGAGCGCGCGGTTACGGCTCGCGAGCAAAGCGGCGATGGTATCGGCGGGCGGTTTGCCCGCGGCTTTGCCGCGCCCCACCTCGACCATCGCGGCCACCATCGAGCGCACCATGTGGCGCAAGAACGCGGTCGCCTCGACGCGATAGACCAGATGGCGCTCGTCTTTAGGAAGTTCGTCTTCGTGGGGTTCGCGCTCGCGCCGCCAGCGGCTAAGCTCGACGCGCCGCATCGTAGTCTTCTCGGCGGATCCCAGCGAGCGGAAGGCGGCGAAGTCGTGCTCGCCGACGAACGCCGCCGCTGCCGCGTTCATCGCGTCGATATCCAGCCGCTCGCGTATCAGCCACGCCGAGTTGCGCTCGAACGCCGAGCGCAGGGGTTGGTTGAGCACGCGGTATTCGTAGATTCGAAGCCGCGCGTCGCGGCGCGGATCGAAGTTGTCGCCAACCTCCGATACTTCGAGCACCACGATGTCGGGCGGCAAGATCGCGTTGAGCGCGCGCGCGAGTTCGGCGGGCTCGAATGGCCGCGGCAGCCGCGCCGCGGCGACCTGTCCGCGCGCATGCACGCCGGCGTCGGTGCGTCCCGCGCCGCGCACGCGTATCGGCGCGCCGAAGATTCGCGCGAGCGCCTGTTCCATCCTGGCCTGGATTGAATCCTGGCCGCTTTGCATCTGCCAGCCCGAGTAGTTGGTGCCGTCGTACTCGAGCTTGAGCCGAACCTGCATGCGGTTTTGTAAAAGCGTACCTAAGCGGCGCCGGGTGCTGCCACGGCGGCGAACTTTTCCGCCACCCACACGGCGTCGAGCGCGGCCAGGCGTGCGCTATCGAACGCGCACCACACGGACGCGCCGGCGGTCTGCGCGCCGAGCATGATCAGGATTGCCTCCTGGCCGACCGCGTCGACAACGCCGGCGCCGCCCTCTTCGCCGGCGACCAGCAGCAGTCCGGGCGCGGCCCGCAGGCGCGCGGCCAGATTGTCCGGGTCGGCAGGGTCCGGAATCAGGACCGTCATCGCCGAGCCATGGAGCACCGGAATATGGACGACCTCGATCATGAGCCGGGGCGCGGCGCCGAGCAAGGCGGCGGTCTGCGCGGCCAAGGCTAAGGCAAGTCCCGATGCCGGATCCGCGGGATAGGCGTTGAAGGCGCGCTGGATCTCACCTTCCTCCAGATTGAGCGCGCCGCTCAGCAGCTCTCGCGCTTCGTGGACGACCTCTTCGACGCTATGGCGTCCCGCGCTGCTCGCACCAAGCATCACGGTCGCGCACACGACTCCATTTTGCGCCCCGGCCGCGCTGATGATGGTGGCGAGCGCGTGGGCGGCGGGATGAGCGATCGCGACGACCTTGTGGCCCGCGGCGACCTCGGCGATTCGATCCGGCGGCGTAAATCCGGGTGCCATGAACGGTATCGCGGGGAGGTCCGCAGGCGTGCGCATCGCGGCGCTCAAATCGACCAGCAGCGGACCGGGGCGCGCGCGAACGATATCCGCCGCCCAGCTTGGCGCGACCGCGAGGAAGGCGATGTCGAAGCGGGAAAGCTCGGCCGGCGCGTGAAACTCGGCAACCAGCAGCGCTTCGCCCAGCGCCTCGACGGTCTGGGTGGCGCCGCGCTCGGTCGCGAACAGCGCCAACTCGGCACAGGGCATGGCGCGCGCGTCGATAAGCTCGACGATTTGTTCGCCGACGGCGCCGGTGGCGCCGACAACTGCGATCCTGAGCTCGCGGCCGGGCGCCGCGGCCATTCAGGCTTCCGTGCCCTCGAGCTTTTCGCGCACCAGGCGGCCCATCGCCTTGCAGCCGATCACCTTGGTGCCCGCGCCGGCGCCGAGGTCGCGCGTGCGGTAGCCCTCATGCAATACGCCCTCGACCGCTTGCTCGATTATCTCGGCTTCGGCGCGCAGTCCGAGCGAGTGCTCGAGCAGCATCGCGGCGGACAGGATGGCGGCGAGCGGATTGGCTTCGTCGCGGCCGGCGATATCGGGGGCGGTGCCGTGAATCGGCTCGAACAAACCGACCCGGCATCCGGCGCTGTTGAGCTCGTCGCCGAGCGAGGCCGACGGCAGCAGTCCCATCGAGCCCGCCAACACCGAGGCCTCGTCGGTCAGGATGTCGCCGAACATGTTCTCGGTGACGATCACGTCAAAGTCGCGCGGGCGGCGAATGAGATGCATCGCCATCGAGTCGACGAGCTGGTTCTCGAAGGCGACGTCCTTGTATTCGGCGGCCAGCTCGCCGGCGATCTCGCGCCACAGCCGCGAGGTGGCAAGAATGTTGGCCTTGTCGACCGAGGTCAGGTGCTTGCGGCGCTCGCGCGCGAGCTCGAAGCCGAAGCGCAGCACGCGGATGATCTCCTCCTCGGAATATACGCAGGTGTCGATCGCGCCGCGCAGGTCGCCGTTGTTGCGCCGCTCCGACGGTTTGCCATAGTAGATGCCGCCGGTGAGTTCGCGGATGACCACCAGGTCGACGCCGTTGATGATCTCCTGGCGCAGCGGCGAGGTGGCCGTCAGTTCCTTGACCGCCTTGACCGGCCGCACGTTGGCGAACAGTCCCAGCTCCTTGCGCAACGTGAGCAGCGCCTGTTCGGGACGCTTGTCGGCCTTGGGATTGTCCCACTTGGGGCCGCCCACCGCGCCGAACAGAATCGCGTCGCTGTCATGCGCCTGCTTGAGCACGTCGTCGGGTAGCGGCGTGCCAAACTGATCGATCGCATGACCGCCGGCGGTGCCCTCCTTGAACTCGAGATCGAGCGCGGCGTTGCGCGCCACGACTTTGAGCACCTGCAGTGCCTCGCCGACGACCTCGGGGCCGATCCCGTCACCCTTGAGAACCAGAATCTTGTAAACCATCTATGCTTGCGGAGTCCCAGCAGCGGAAGTGGAGAGACCGATAGGTTTCGGGCAGATTCGCTTCAAGCGTCGCGCGGTCGTGGCAAAGTGAGACAAATTCAGAGTAATTCAGGAAATCGTGCGGCGGGCGCCATCTTCCCCTGTTCGATACCTTTCGCCGGGCGGAACAACAAGCGGGTCTTGCCCGACGCCATTAGCACTTAGCCCAACGCGACTGCCGCGGCAAGCCCCCGCAAGCTCCCGCAAGTCCCCGCGCAAGTCCCCGAAGGATAGGTCATTGCCGCGGCAAGCGCGAAGGGTGCGATCCCCTGCCGCAACGCCGAGGCCCCTAAGACGCTTCGGCGGGACGGCGCGCCGCCGCCTGTACGCGGCCCTGGAGGCGGTTGAGCGCGTTGACCAATGCGAGCGCGCTCGCCATCACGATGTCGCTATGCGCGCCCTGTCCCGCCACGGTCATGCCGTCGGAGCAAACCAGGCAGCTCACCTCGCCCAGCGCGTCGGTGCCGCCGGTGATGGCCTTGACCGAGTAACGCTCGAGCGCCGGCTGCACGCCGGCCAGCTTGTAGATCGCCTTGTAGCACGCGTCGACCATTCCATCGCCCGAAGCCTCGGCGACGCGCTCCGCGCCGCCCCCGATGCGCATCGTCACCGCGGCATGCGGCGTGGTTTTGGCCGATGAGGTCACGTGCACGTCGAGCAGCTCGAAGTGGTCGCCGGTGCGTCGCGCCTCCTCGTTGACCAGGGCCAGGATGTCGTCGTCATAGACGATTTTCTTTTTGTCGCACAGCACCTTGAAGGCGGCGAAGGCCTTGTTGACGTCGATCGAGGCGGCGTCGACGCCCAATTCCTCGAGCCGGTTAATGAAGGCATGGCGGCCCGAGTGCTTGCCCAGCACCAGCTTGTTTGAGGGAATCCCGATGTCCTCGGGCTTCATGATTTCGTAGGTCAGCTTGTATTTGAGCACGCCGTCCTGATGGATGCCGGCTTCGTGGGCGAATGCGTTGTCGCCGACGATGGGTTTGTTGGGCGGCACGGGCTGGCCGATGATCTGCGAGAGCAGGCGCGAGGCCGGGTAAATCTGGCGCGTGTCGATTCCGGTGCGCACCTCCATCAGGTCCTGGCGCGTGCGCAGCGCCATCACCACCTCTTCCATCGAGGTGTTGCCGGCGCGCTCGCCGATCCCGTTGATCGTGCATTCGACCTGGCGCACGCCGTTTTTGATCGCGGCCAGCGAGTTGGCGACCGCAAGCCCGAGGTCGTTATGGCAGTGCGCGCTCCAGACCACGCGGTCGGCGCCTTCGACGTTGCGCCGCATGTAGGCGAACATCTCGCCGAACTCCTCGGGAATCGCGTGGCCGGTGGTGTCGGGCAGGTTGATGATGCGGGCGCCGGCGCGGATCACCTCGGAGCAAATTTTGGCCATGTAGTCCCAATCCGAGCGCGAGGCGTCCTCGCAGGAGAACTCGATATAGTCCAGATGTTGCTTAGCCCGCGCGACTGCCCAGGTCGAAGCGCTCAGCACGTCTTCGCGCGTCATGTTGAGCTTGTACTTGAGGTGGATGTCGGAGGTCGCGATGAAGATGTGGATGCCGGGGTTGCGCGCCTTGTCGACCGCGCGCAGTGCCGCGTCGACGTCTTCCTCGCGGGTGCGCGAGAGACTGACCACGGTCGGCCGGGTGACGGCTTCGGCGATGCGATGGACCGACTCGAAGTCGCCGGGCGAGGAGGCGGCGAAGCCGCCCTCGATGATATCGACGCCCAGGCGCTCGAGCTGGCGCGCGATCGCGAGCTTCTCCTCGACATTCATGGTGCAACCCGGCGATTGTTCGCCGTCGCGCAGCGTGGTGTCGAAGATGCGGACGTAATTAGGGTCGGGCAGGATGTCCCGGATGTCGGTGATGCTCTTGGCCATCGGCGTCTCTCTCTCCTCCGTGCGTTCCGTTCCGGACAGGCCGCAGGACCGCGCGTTGGGCAAAAAGAAAACGCCCCGGGCGGCCTTGCGGCCCTCGCCCGGGGCGTTTGGTTCAGGTTTTAAAGTCGCTTCCTTAAGCCTGCACCACGACGCTCCCGGCGAGGGCCTTAATAAGGCCCAGGCTAAGCAGCAGTCCCAGCAGCAGGTTGAGGCACGGCGACATTGGATTCATTCTAGGCGTGGGTCTAAAGCACAGTCAAGCGGCCATTCGGTAATCGGTGCCGCGCTCAGTGGACTTGCGGGGGCGGCCGATGCTCGGACAAATCGCCGGTGGCGCGGGCTCGGGTGATGGCGGAGCGAGCCTTGCGCGGATTTGTGGCCGGCGCGCTGTGGCCGTCGGCCAACGGTCCCAGCACCGGGGCGAGCGCTTGTGATCGTTCGCCGCGCAGGAGCAGGTACGGCCCCGAGGCGACATAGGCGGTCGCCAGCATAAAGAACGTGAACTGCGGCATCGCGAACAGAAACGCCAGCGCGAGCAGCATCACCGCCACCAGTTCGACCGGCGCATGCTGGCGGAGATTGATGGTTTTGAAGCTGGGGTAGGGTACGCGCGAGATCATCAGGCCCGCGAGCACCACCGTCAGCGGCGCCATCACGATAACCAGCACGTGCGGCGACTCGAACTCGAAGTAACTGTAGGCGAGCACGCAACCCGCGATCATCGCGGCCGCACCGGGCACCGGCAGACCCACGAAACGGCGCTTGTCTGTGCTGCCGGTCTGCACGTTGAAGCGCGCAAGGCGCAGCGCCGCGCAAATCACGAACATGCCGGCGATTACCACGCCCCAGGCGCCGAGCAATCTCAGCGACCAGCAGTACGCGATCCCTGCCGGCGCCACGCCGAAGGCCACCACGTCGGAGAGGCTGTCGTACTCGACGCCGAAATGGCTCGAGGTGCGCGAGAGCCGCGCCACGCGGCCGTCGAGGCCGTCGCATACGAACGCGATCAGGATCATCACGGCGGCGAGCTCGAAATGCGAATTGATCGCCGAGACCAGGCCGAAAAAGCCCGAGAGCAAACCGAGCGAGGTGATGGTCGCGGGCGCGAGGAAAACCCCGCGGCGCAGCGGCGCGACCACGCGCCGTTGCTGTTCCTTCAAACGCCCCGAGATAAGCCGCATCCGCGCCTGAGCGCTCGGGTTATTTTTTTGAGTCCGGCTCATTGGAGTAACTCACCGATTATACTCTCTCCGGCGCGCACCCGCTCACCGATTTTAACCACGACCCGGTAGTCGGGCGGGATGAAATGGTCGACGCGGCTGCCGAACATTATAAGCCCGATTCGTTCGCCGCAGCGCACCGTATCGTGCGGGTGGAGACGGCATACGATGCGCCGTGCCAGGTAGCCCGCGATCTGCATCATGGCGTGCTGGCGCCCGCGGGCGTCGCTCAGCACGATCAGGTTGCGCTCGTTCTGCTCGCTCGCGTAGTCGCGAAAGGCCGCATGGAAAGCGCCGGGCGTGTGGCGGACGCTCATGATCTCGCCGCCGACCGGCGCGCGGTTGACGTGCACGTTGAGCGGCGACATGAAGACCGACACGCGATGATAGCGCTCGCCCGCCGCGCCATCGGGCAGCGGCATCTCCGCCACGTCGCTCACGGTGCCGTCGGCGCCCGAGAGCACCACGCGCTCGGAGGCGGAGTCGGCGGGCGACCGTTCGGGGTCGCGAAAGAAGGCGGCAATCGCGAGCCCGCACAGGATCGCGGCGACTCCCGTCCCGTGCCATCCAAGCGCGAGCGCGAGCGCTCCGGCAACCAGCACCGCGACCGCGAGCGTGACGCCCTCGGCCGCGATTCCGATCGTACCGCCCACGCGCCGGGCGAAATCACCGGCCCGCACTGCCATCGCTATCCGTCAAACCCCGGCTGCGCCTGGTTCTCGCAAACCCCGGCCGCGTCTAGTTCTTGGCCTTGTCGACCAGGCGGTCGCTGGCCAGCCACGGCATGAACGAGCGCAGCTTGCGCCCGACGTCTTCGAGCTGATGCTTCTCCGCTTCTTTGCGCAGTTCGCGGAAATGGGGCAGGCCGGCGCGGTATTCCGCGATCCATTCGTTGGCGAACTTGCCCGACTGGATGTCGGCGAGCAGGTCCTTCATCGCCTGGCGCGAGGGCGCGCCGACCACGCGCTTGCCGCGAGTCATGTCGCCGTACTCGGCGGTGTTGCTGATCGAGTAGCGCATGTTGGCGATGCCGCCCTCGTAAATGAGATCGACGATGAGCTTGACCTCGTGCACGCACTCGAAATACGCCATCTCGGGCGCGTAGCCGGCCGCGACCAGGGTTTCGAAGCCGTTGCGGATAAGTTCCGTCAGTCCGCCGCACAGCACCGATTGCTCGCCGAACAGGTCGGTCTCGGTCTCTTCGCGAAAGCTGGTTTCGATAATCGCCGCGCGCCCGCCGCCGATCGCCGACCCATACGCGAGGCCGATCTGCTTGGTGTCGCCCGCAGGGTCCTGCTCGACCGCGAGCAGGCAGGGCACGCCGCGTCCCTTGACGTACTCGGATCGCACGAGATGGCCGGGGCCCTTGGGCGCGATCATGAAAACGTTGATGTCGGGGGCCGGCTTGATGAACTTGAAATGGATATTGAAGCCGTGGCCGAAGGCCAGGTACTTGCCCGGCGTGAGCTGGGGGGCGACTTCAGCCTCGTAGATTTCGGAGCCCATCTCGTCCGGCACCAGCATCATCACGATGTCGGAGCGGCGCACGGCTTCCGCGGTTTCGAAGACCGGCAGGCCCTGCTTGGCGGCCTTTTCCCACGACGGGCTGTCCTTGCGCAGCCCCACGCATACGTCCATCCCGCTGTCGCGCAGATTGAGCGCGTGGGCATGGCCCTGGCTGCCGAAGCCGAGAATGGCGATCTTGTGAGTGCGCAGCCGGCTTAGGTCGGCGTCGCGATCGTAGTGGACCTGCATGGCGGGATTCTCCTGGGTAAATTCGTCGAGTAAATGCTCTGCGATAGATTTGTCGGGATGCCGCCGCTAGCCGGACTCGCGCGTGCCGGCCGTGCGATGGTTGGTTTCGTGCTGCACCGCGCGCACCATCGCGATCTTGCCCGAGCGCACGATCTCCTTGATGCCGAGCGGGCGCACCAGTTCGATAAAGGCCTTGACCTTGTCGGCGTCGCCGGTCACCTCCACGCTCACCGCGCGCGGCCCGATGTCGACCACGTGGGCGCGAAAGGCGGCGACGATCGAGTCGAGCTCGGCCCGCGTGCGCTCATCCACCGCGACCTTCACCATCACCATCTCGCGGTCGATGGTGCTGATGTCCTTGAAGTCGGTGACCTTGATCACGCACACCAGCTTGTTGAGCTGCTTGTTGATCTGTTCGAGGGTCTGGTCGTCGCCGGTCGCCACCAGCACGATGCGCGAGACGGTGGGATCCAGCGGGTCCTCATTGACGGTCAAGGACTCGATATTGAAGCCGCGGCTGGAGAACAGGCCCGCCACACGCGCGAGCACGCCGAACTCGTTTTCGACCAGGACGGATATGGTATGGCTTGGCATCAGTTGTGGTTACGGCCCGGGCGCCTGGCGTGCGCCGCGAGCCTAGCGCGCCTCTTGCTGATGGCGATGAAGGAGCTCCATGATGCGGTCCTTCGAGGCCAGCTTCAGCTTCTGAATTCTTTTCTTTTCGATTTCCTCTTCGGCGGTCAGGTAGTGCTTGAGCCGGAACGATTCGAGCTGGCGTTTGAGCTCCGCGTGCTCTTCATACAGCGTCTTCAGTTCTTCGTCGTTGGTCACGTATTGATGAATGAGTTCTTCTTCCTTCGGCTCCATTTACCCTCACTCCCGAGGTTAGAGGATCAGCCTTGAAAATCGCCTCCGCCGATCTCACGTACAGCGGTTCCAGGGCGAATGCGTTATCCGTCTCCCCCGCCACCAGCCGCGCCGCGCCCAGCGCCGCCACGACTCGGCCGCGCAGGCCGAGCCCGGTCATTCCCAGGTACGCCGCCTGGCCTCCCGCGCGCACGGCCAAGGAGCAGGCCTCTTCGGCCTTTGCATCGCCGACCAACAAGGCGTCGGCGCCAAGATGTGGGGCCAGGTTTTCGAGCGTGACCACGAGGTCATCTGATAACTTTTCTAGCCCATCGCGACTTGTCTGGTAAAGGGCAGCATAGACTTCGCCCTTGCGAGCGTCCAGCACCGGGCAGATAAGCCGGCCCGGCGCGGCCAAGCTTTCGGCCAGCGCCGCCAGTGCCAGCGTGTCAAGGCTTGGTATCCCCAAAAGCGCACATCCGGTCCCAAGTTTGAGGCCCTTGGCGTAGCTCAGTCCCACGCGCAGCCCGGTAAACGAGCCGGGCCCGATCCCGATTGCGACAGCCTTGAGCTCTCCGGTCGAAAGTCCGGCCCGCCCGAGCAGCGCCGCGACCGCTTCGGGCAGTTCGGCGCCGTGCGACGCGACCGAGTGGGAGGCTTCGGCCAACACCCGCCCGCCGGCTACCACCGCCAGGTCGGCACGCGGCCCTCCAGTGTCGATTCCCAGCACCGGCCCGGCCTCAGCGCCGGACACCAGTGCGGCTTCAACTGTGCATAATGTGCGAGATGTCATTGACGATGACAAAAGTCATGAGCGCCACCAGCAACAGCAGTCCGATCTGCATCGCAAACTCGCGATGCTTTAGCTGCAGCGGCTTGCGGCGCACGCCTTCGATCAGGAAAAAAAACAGATGACCGCCGTCGAGCAGCGGCACCGGCAGCAGGTTGATGATGCCCAGTTCCAGGCTCAGCATCACCGTGAAGCCGGCGACGTCGGCGAAGCCCTGCCTGGCTTCTTTGCCGGCCATCCTGGCGATCATGATGGGACCGCCCAGCGCCTGGCGCGCCGGCGTGGTGCCGTCGATGATCATCACGATTCCCATCACCAGCCGTCCGCTCAACTCGACGGTCGATACCACGCTCTCGCGAATCGCCCCCAGCGGTCCATAACGGCGCACGCCTTCGTCGCCGCGCGGCAGGACTCCGATGATCCAGACCGGGGCCTTGTTGCCGTAACCGGTGTCCTCCTTTTCACGCCTGGGGGTCACCAGCACCGACATCTGGGCCGCCGGACCGCTCGGTGCGGGGCGCGCGAAATCGATTTTGATCTGCGCGCCATTGCCCGCCTTGATCGCGTTGGAGAGGTCGGCCCAGTCCGCGACCTTCTTGCCGTTGACCGCCAGAACCTGGTCGTCCTTGCGCAAACCCGCCGCGTAGGCCGGCATCCCCTGCTTGATCTCACCCAGTATCGGCTTCACGTAGGGCACGCCGTACATGAAAACAATCGCCATCAGGACCGGCGCGAACAGGATGTTCGCCAGCGGCCCCGCCAGCACGATCTTGATCCGGGTGGCCAGGCTCTGAGTCGGGAAGGCCTGGGCCCGATAGTGCTCCAGGAGCGCGCGCGGGCGGCTCTCGACCAGCGCCTTGATGGCCTCGTCAACCGCGCCGTGGCGTTCGACCTCGTCCAGCAGCAAGGCCTCGTCAGGCCGCGGCGCCCGGCCGAGTATCGCTTCGGCCGCCGCCGAGTTTTCATCGCCGCCGGCCGCGAGCCGATGCGCCAGGGCGAGCAGCATCTGCGCCGGCTCGGTGCCAAGTTGCGCGGCGGCGCCGTGATGACGCGCCGCTTCGAGCAGGTCGAGCTGCAGCTCGTGCACGTAGCCCTCGAGCGTTTCGGCCGTGGGTTCTTCGGCGACTTCATCGCCGAGCATCCGCACGTAGCCTCCCAGCGGTGTCGCGCCGAAGGCATATTCGGTCTCGCCGCGGCGGATGCCGAAGAGCTTCGGCGGATAGCCGACCGAGTAGCGGATCACGCGCACTCCCGAGCGCTTGGCCATCAGGAAATGGCCGGTCTCGTGCACGATAATCAGCACGGCAAAGATTATGACGGCCGAGAGGATTGAGGTGATCATAGTTTTCGATTGTTCGAGAGGAGGTTGGGCTGCCGAGCCATAGTCACCGACTGCAATAGTAGGTCAAAACCGTGGCAAAAACCATGCTGCAGGTCCGGTCGAGCAGGCCGCCATGGCCCGGGAAAATCCATCCCGAATCCTTCACCCCGGCACTGCGCTTGAGCGCCGAGCCCGCAAGGTCGCCCAACTGCGCCAGTACGCCGATCGCGGTCGAAAGCGCTACGGTCTGGCCTACGCTCCATTGCGCCACCAGCGGCCGGCGCAGGAGCAATCCGGCCACCACGCATAGCGCGAGTCCGCCAATCGCTCCTTCCACGGTCTTTTTCGGGCTCACCCGCGGAGCCAGCCTGATGCTCCCCATCCAGGAGCCGACGAAGTACGCCCCGGTGTCGCTGGCAATTACGAGGAGCAGGATCAGGATCATCACCGCGATGCCGCCCGGCCGGTTGCGCAGGAGCGCAAAATAGGGAAATAGCGCGCCCACGTAAAGCGCGCCCAAAAGCGTCAGGCCAATTCCGGACGATCGAGCCGCGGCGCTCGCCGTGCCCAACCCCACTCGCACCACCAGCGTCAGCATCGCAAGAATAACGCCGAGCGGGACGAACCATAGACGCTCGGGCGTCCACGCCAGCAGCACCGCCGATCCAACGCCTGCCGCGATCAATGCGCCGACCGCGCCGGCCGTGCGCGCGCGCGTCATCGTGCCTACTTCGTACAGACCCCACGCGGTCAGCACGCCCACGAACGCCGCGAACCACAGCGCGGGCGCGAACAACACCACCGCCAGCAGCGCGGGCAGCGCGACCAGCGCGGTCCAGACCCTAGTTCGCAGCACGCAGTCGGTGGTTGGCGGCGCCGATGTCGACCGCGCCGAAGCGGCGCTCGCGGAGCTGATAGGCCGCCAGCGCGTGGAGGAACTCGCGCTCGCGGAAGTCGGGCCATAGCGTATTGGTGAAATAGAGTTCGGTGTACGCGAGCTGGTACAGGAAGAAGTTCGATATGCGGAGTTCGCCCGAGGTGCGAATGAGCAGGTCGGGGTCCGGCAGATCCGCGCTGGCGAGCCGGCTTGCAACCGCCCGCTCGTCGACTTCCTCAGGGCGCAAGCGCCCCGCGGCAACTTCCTCAGCGATCCGCCGGGCGGCGATAGTTACATCCTGGCGGCCGCCGTAAGAGAGCGCCAACGCCACCGTCATCGAGCGGTTGCCGGCGGTCGCGGCGACCATCGAGTCGAGCGCACGCCGGACCGGCAGCGGCAGGCGCGCCAGGTCGCCCAGCGCCACCACCTTGATATCGCGTTTCATCAGGCGCTTGGTCTCGGTGCTGAGGTAGCGATGGAACAGGTCCATCAGGAAGCGCACCTCGGTGCCCGGCCGTTGCCAGTTCTCGTTGGAGAAGACGAACAGGGTGAGGTAGGGGATGCCGATCGCGCGCGCGGCTTCGACCACTGCGCGCACCGAATCCTTGCCCCGGCGATGGCCCTCCGGACGCGAAAGCCCATGCTGGCGCGCCCATCGCCCGTTGCCGTCCATCACGATCGCGACATGGCGCGGCAGCCGCTCCGGCTGGAGCGAAAGACCGGGAAATTCGTTCAGTGGGAGTGAAGAAGCCACGAGCTGGGTAAGCCGCCACTGCATCCCACTTGCGCGGGACGCCTTGCGGGCCGTTCAGACCTCCATTATCTCGGCTTCCTTGGCCGCCAACACCTTGTCGATTTTCTCGATGTGCTCGGTGGTATGCTGCTGGACCTTGGCCTCGGCCGCGCGCAGCGTGTCGTCGTCGAGCTTCTTATCTTTGTGCATTTTCTTGAGCTTTTCGTTGGCGTCACGGCGATGGTTGCGCACCGACACCCTGAACTCCTCGGCGGTCTTATGCACATGGCGTACCAGTTCCTTGCGCCGCTGCTCGGTCAGCTCGGGAATCGGCACGCGGATAAGCTTGCCATCGTTTATCGGGGTCAGGCCGAGGTCGGAGGTCTGGATGGCCTTTTCGATCTCGTGCAGTGAGCCCTTGTCGTAGGGAGTGACCACCAGCAAACGCGGCTCGGGTGCGGCCAGCCCGGCAAGTTGGCGCAGCGGCGTGCGGGCGCCGTAGTAATTGACGTGCAGGCCCTCGAGCAGCGCCGTCGAAGCGCGACCGGTGCGTACGCGGCCGATTTCATGGCGGAAGGCGCCGAGCGCCTCCTCCATCTCCAGCCGCGCCATCTCGATCACGTCTTCCTGTTTCTCGTCAGTGGCCACTTTCCACCCAGGTGCCGATCGGTTCACCCATCACGGCCCTTCTTATATTACCCGTCTGACGCAGATTGAAAACGACGATCGGCAGGTTGTTGTCCTTGCACATCGAGATCGCCGTCGAGTCCATCACTTTGAGGTTGCGTTCGAGCACCTCGAGGTAGGTCAGGCGGTCAAAGCGCTTGGCCCCCGGTTCGCGCAGCGGATCGCGGTCATAGACGCCGTCGACGTGATGGCTCGCCTTGAGAATGACCTCGGCGCCGATTTCCAGCGCGCGCAGGCTCGCCGCGGTGTCGGTGGTAAAGTAGGGATTGCCGGTGCCGGCGGCGAAAATCACGACTCGTCCCTTCTCGAGGTGGCGCACCGCGCGCCGGCGGATGTACGGCTCGCACACCGCCTGCATCGCGATTGCCGAGAGCACCCGGGTGGTCACCCCGGCGCGCTCCAGGGCGTCCTGAAATGCGAGCGCGTTGATCACGGTGCCCAGCATGCCCATCTGGTCGGCGCTGGAGCGGTCCATGCCGCGCGCCTCGTATTCGCTGCCGCGCAGGATGTTGCCCGCCCCGATAACCATCGCGAGTTGCACGCCGAGGGCGGCTATATCTTTGATTTCATGGGCGAACGCGGCGAGCGTGTCCAGGTCGATCCCGGCGCCCTGGGCCGGCGCGAGCGCCTGTCCGGAGAGCTTGAGCATCACGCGTTGGAAGCGGGGCTTGTGCGCCGGACCGTCTTGCGCCTCGCTCATTGCTTTCGCCTCCCCCAGCGCCGCGGGCGACTACGCGCCGGCCGCCGCATTGCCGTCGCGCGATTCGCCGAGCTGGAAGCGCACGAAGCGGCGAATCTCGATCTTTTCGCCCAGCTTGGCCACGTACTCGCCCAGCAAGTCTGTGATGGTGCGGTTGGGATCGCGCACCCAGGCCTGCTCGTTGAGGCAGATGTCGCGGTAGAACTTTTCCAGCTTGCCCTCGACGATTTTCCTGATCACCGCCTCGGGCTTGTCCGCCGACTGGGTGGCGTAGATTTGGCGCTCCTGCTCGATGACTTCGGCCGGGACGTCCTCGCGGCTGACGCAGCGCGGATTGGCCGCCGCGATCTGCATCGCGATCTCCTTGACCAGGCCCTGGAACTCCGGGGTCTTGGCCACGAAGTCGGTCTCGCAGTTGACCTCTACCAGCACGCCGAGTTTGCCGCCGGCGTGGATGTAGGATCCGACCGAGCCTTCCGAAGCGAGCTTGCCCGAGCGCTTGGCGGCCTGCGCGATGCCGCGCTCGCGCAGCCACACGACCGCTTTTTCCAGGTCGCCGCTGGCCTCCGCCAGCGCCTTCTTACAATCCATTACGCCGGCGCCGGTTTTCTCGCGCAGTTCTCTGACGATGTTTGCGTTGATGTCCATTGCGTAGATTTTTGTCTGTGGGTTCTCGCTCGCTCGGATGAAACTTTAGTCTGCCGGCCGCTCTACTGGCGCATCGGCTCGCCGCAAAAAAAACTTCCCTGGGTTGTCCGGCTCTCTAGACGCTCTGGCTCGGCGGTTCGGGGCTCTGCGTCTCGTCGGCGCCGGTGCCGAGATCCTGTTCGCCCTTTAGCCGTTCCTCGGCGATCCGTTTGCCCTCCAGCACCGCGTCGGCCATAGCCGCGCTGAATAGCTTGATCGCGCGAATCGCGTCGTCATTGCCCGGGATGCGGTATGCGATGAGGTCCGGGTCGCAGTTGGTATCGACTACGGCCACCACCGGGATGCCGAGCCGCTTGGCCTCGGCCACCGCGATGTCTTCCTTCTTGGTGTCGATCACCCACAGCGCGTCGGGCAGCTTGCGCATGTTCTTGATCCCGGCCAGCGTGCCCATCAGCTTGCCGTGCTCGTGGGCGTTCTCGCTCATCTCTTTCTTAGTGAGCGCCTGGATCATCTCGGGGTCGGCCATTATCTCCTCGAGCTTCTTGAGCCGCTCGATCGACTGCCGGATGGTCTGAAAGTTGGTCAGCATCCCGCCCAGCCAGCGGTTGTGCACGTAATACATTCCGCAGCGGTCGGCCTCTTCGCGCACGATGTCCTGCGCCTGCTTCTTGGTGCCGACGAAGAGCATCGTGCCGCCCTGGGCGGCGAGGTCGCGCACGAAATCGTAGGCCTCGCGGAACATCCGCACGGTCTGCTGAAGGTCGATGATATAGATGCCGTTGCGGGCGCCGAAGATGTAAGGCTTCATCTTCGGATTCCAGCGGCTGGTCTGATGGCCGAAGTGAACTCCGGCTTCCAGAAGCTGTTTCATGCTGATTTCGGTCATAAGTCCTCTTAAGCGCACGTCCCGCCCCTTTTCGGTGCGGCGGACGGCACTATTAATTATCAAGCCGCGCGGGCAGTTCCTAGCGCGCGCCCTCTAGCCATTCATCGATTCGAGGAATTCTTCGTTGGTTTTCGAGCCCTGCATCTTGTCCAGCAGGAACTCCATCGCCTCGACCGCGTTGAGCTGGGAGAGCAGCTTGCGCAGGATCCATACCCGGTTGAGCGTGCTGCGCGGCAGCAGCAGTTCCTCTTTGCGAGTCGAGGAGCGTTGGATGTCGATGGTCGGGAAGATGCGTTTTTCCAGGAGGCGCCGGTCAAGGCCGATCTGCTGGTTGCCGGTGCCCTTGAACTCCTCGAAGATGACCTCGTCCATACGGCTGCCGGTGTCGACCAGGGCGGTCGCGATGATGGTCAGCGAGCCGCCGTCCTCGGTGTTGCGCGCGGCGCCGAAGAACTTCTTGGGCTTGTGCAGCGCGTTGGAATCGACGCCGCCCGAGAGAATCTTGCCCGAGGGCGGCACCACCGTGTTGTAGGCGCGGGCCAGGCGGGTGATCGAATCGAGCAGGATCACCACGTCGCGCCCGTGCTCGACCAGCCGGCGCGCCTTCTCGATCACCATCTCGGCCACTTGCACGTGGCGCGTGGCAGGCTCGTCGAAGGTCGAGCTGACGACCTCGCCCTGCACCGACCGCAGCATGTCGGTGACTTCCTCGGGGCGTTCGTCGACCAACAGGACGATCAGGACGATTTCCGGATGGTTATGGGCGATCGCTTTGGCGATCGCCTGCAGCATCATGGTCTTGCCGGTGAACGGCGCGGCCACGATCAGGCCGCGCTGGCCTTTGCCGATCGGCGCGATCAAATCGATGATGCGGGTGGTGTAGTCCTCGTGGTCGTACTCGAGCTTGATCCGCTCCTGGGGATAGAGCGGGGTCAGGTTGTCGAACAGGATCTTGTCGCGCGCCTTCTCGGGCTCCTCGAAGTTGATCGATTCGACCTTCAGCAGCGCGAAGTAGCGCTCGCCCTCTTTGGGCGGGCGAATCAGGCCCGACACGATGTCGCCGGTGCGCAGGTTGAACTTCCGGATCTGGCTGGGCGAGATGTAGATGTCGTCGGGCCCCGGCAGATAGTTGTAGTCGGGCGCGCGCAGGAAACCGAAGCCGTCGGGCAGGATCTCCAGCACGCCTTCGCCGAGGATCGATCCGTTGCGCGCGGCCTGCGCCTGCAGCACGGAGAAGATCATCTCCTGCTTGCGCATGTTGGTCGCGCCGTCGATGTTGTACTCGCGCGCGATCTGCGCCAGCTCGGTTATCTTGGCGGCCTTGAGCACCTTGAGGTTGAGCGCGCCGCCGTCGCTGACGATCCCGCCCACGTGGCGCTCGGATGCGCTCAGCGCCTGCGAACTGCTGGCTCGATAGCGATCGGCGCCACCGTCGGGCGTCGTCGCGGCGTCGCCGCCACGCGCCTCGTCGTGCTCGGCCGCGCCGTTGGTCTCGCTGGGCCCGACCGGCGCTGCCGCCGGCTGCATGTGACGCGTATGCGCGACGTTGGGGCCGTTGCGATTCTCGTCGCCCTGGCCCTGAGCCTCGCCTCTACCACCCCTGCCCTTGCCCATATGCCTTGTGCGCAAAGTTACTGACTCCAATACGGCTGAGAAGTGACGGAATCTGACGCTGCCGATCCCTTAACGCAGTCCCCAAGCCGCCCGTGAGAGACCGTCGCGCGTGTTTATGACCCCGAACGAAACCTTGAACCGGTTATTCCCAAGCCGATCAAATGGATTGAGACACTTGGTCGCGATCGGAAGGCGACGCCCAATCTTTGGCAGGTCACTTGGCGGCTGCGGGCGATCCGGAGTCTGACCTGCTTCGGCTCGACGCGCAGGTCCTTGTAGTCGAAGTTATCTGAGCCTCTTTGGCCTGTCAACCAGCGACTTCCCGGGCCACTTCCCCGTCCGCTCTCTCAGTGGGTGCGCAGCGCCTTCGGCGAGCCCGGCAAACTCTGCAAACTCTGCAAACTCTGTAAGTTCGATCCAGCGCTTCAGCTCGGCCCTCGCCGTCGCCACGCCCCGCGTCGCGAGGAAGCCCGCCAGGTCGTCGGACGGCGGCGCGACGAACTCGAGCGCCGCGGCGGTGCGCGGATGTTTTAGCCGCAGCGCCATCGCATGCAACGCCTGGCGGTCGAACGACGGCATTGCCTGCGAGAATCTCTCGTCCGAAGATTTGGCCTGGCGGCCGCCATAGAGCGGATCGCCAAGGCAGGGATGCCCGATCGAGGCCAGGTGTACGCGAATCTGATGGGTGCGCCCGGTCAGCGGCCGCACTCCCAGAAGCGTCGCGCCGGCACCCGCCGCCGGCATCCGCGCGAGCACGCAGACCTCGCTCACGGCCTCGCGGCCGTGACGTGAATTCACGGACATCCGCTTGCGCTCGACCGGATGGCGTCCCACCGGGCGCGCAATCGAAAAGCGTTCGCGTGCGACCAATCCGCGCACCACCGCGAGATAGATCTTGCTCACCGTACGCTCCTTGAACTGGCGCGCCAGCTCCATCCGCGCAAACGGCGTCCGCGCGACTACCATCACGCCCGACGTATCCTTGTCCAGCCGATGTACGATTCCCGGGCGCATCACGCCGCCGGGCTCAGCCATCGCCGCCATCTCGGGAAAGCGCGCGAGCAACACGTCGACCAGCGTGCCGCCGGGATGCCCGGGTGCGGGATGGACCGTCATGCCGGCCGGCTTGTTGACGACCACGATCTCGTCGTCGGCGTAGAGGACTTCGATTGCGGGCGCGTCCGCAAGCGCGTCCATATGATCGGACGACGTTGCCGCCCCGGCCATCGCAGGGGGATTTTCAATTTCGACGGTGTCGCCGGCGCGCACGGCGTCGGCCGCCCGCGCGGGCGCGCCGTTTAAGCGCACCAGGCCGGCTCTGATCATGCGCGCGGCCTGCGAGCGGGAAAATTCCGCGCCGAGCTCGGCGGCGACGAAAACGTCAAGCCGTATCCGCCCGGGCGCCGAATCGACCGTCAGCGTGCGCGCAGTCACGGTGCGATTATATCAGCCGCGGCGATTCGGGGCCGCGCGAGAGGCGGCGGCAGGCTACAGCCGATAGGGCGCCGGATGACTTTTCTCGTAGGCCGCGATCTCCTTATCGTGGCTCAGCGTCAGCGCCACGTCGTCGAGCCCCTCGAGAAAACACTTCTTGGGGAACGGATCGATATCGAAGTGCGCCGACCAGCCGAATTTGTCCGCGACCGTTTGTGCGGGAAGGTCGATGGTCAATTCGTATCCGTCGTGGCGCTTGATGGCCGCGAAGACGGCATCGACCTCTTCGGGCTTGAGGATAATCGGCAGGAAGCCGTTCTTGAGCGAGTTGTTGCGAAAGATGTCGGCGAAGGAGATCGCGATCGCCGCCCTGAAGCCGAAGTCAGTCAGCGCCCACACCGCGTGCTCGCGCGAACTGCCGCAGCCGAAGTTGGCCCGCGCGACCAGGATCGACGCGCCCTTGAAGCGCGGCTGGTCGAGCACGTAACCCTTGTCGGGCTGATCGCGCCAGTCAAAGAAGAGCCCCTTGCCGAGGCCGCTACGCACCACGGCTTTCAGGAACTGCTTGGGAATCACCTGGTCGGTGTCGACGTTGGAACGATCCATCGGAGCGACCAGGCCGGTGAAATTCTTGAACGGTTGCATCGCGCTCTCACCCTCGAAACAAAGTTACGGCAACGGCGTGCAGCCAAGCCGCGAAGCCATGCGTCGTCCGCCAGAGCCGGTTCAATAGCACAAATCAGAGGCCGGCCAAACGCGCGCGTATCGCCGGCAGCCGCGACGCGGCTAGTGCGCCGGCCACTCGCGCACGTCGACGAAGTGTCCGGCTACCGCCGCCGCCGCCGCCATCACCGGACTCACCAGGTGCGTGCGTCCGCCCTTGCCCTGGCGGCCCTCGAAGTTGCGGTTCGAGGTGCTGGCGCAGCGCTCGCCCGGCTTGAGGATGTCGGGGTTCATCCCCAGGCACATGCTGCATCCGGATTCGCGCCACTCGAAGCCGGCTTCCACGAAGATCCGATCGAGCCCCAGTTTTTCGGCTTCGGCTTTGACCTGTTGCGATCCCGGCACCACCATCGCGTGCACGCCCTTGGCGACCCTGCGTCCGCGCACGATGCCGGCCGCCGCGCGCAGGTCGCCAATCCGTGAGTTGGTGCACGAGCCGATGAAAACGCGGTCGACGCGAATGTCCTGGATCGCCGTCCCCGGCTGCAGTCCCATGTATTCCAGTGCGCGCTCGACCGCCTGGCGCTCCGCCGCGCTTTTGAGGCTCGCCGGGTCGGGCACCTTGCCGGTTATTTCGACCACCATTCCTGGATTCGTTCCCCAGGTAACCTGCGGCGCAAAGGCCGCCGCGTCGAACGTGATGCTCTGGTCGAAGCGCGCGCCGTCGTCGGTGCGAAATTTCAGCCAGCGCTCGGCCGCCCGGTCGAAGTCCGCACCCGTGGCGACGAAGCGCCGCCCGCGCAGGTACTCGACCGTCTTGGCGTCCGCCGCGATCATCCCGGCGCGCGCGCCCGCCTCGATCGACATGTTGCTGACGGTCATCCGCTCTTCCATCGAGAGCGCCTCGATGGTCTCGCCGCGGTACTCGATGACGTGTCCGGTGCCGCCGTCGGTCGTGATGCGTCCGATAATGCCGAGGATCAAATCCTTGGCGGTCACGCCGGGCTTAAGCCGCCCGTCGACGCGAATCTCCAGGGTCTTCGGCTTGGCCTGCCACAGACATTGCGTGGCGAGCACGTGCTCGACCTCGCTGGTACCGACGCCGAAGGCCAGCGAACCGAACGCGCCGTGCGTGGCGGTATGGCTGTCGCCGCACACGATGGTCATCCCGGGCTGGGTGAGGCCCAACTCGGGTCCGATGACGTGCACGATGCCCTGCTCGGGCGCGCCGAGGTCGAACAGGCGCACGCCGAACTCGCGGCAGTTGCGGCGCATCATTTCGATCTGCGCCGCCGAATCGGGATCGGCGATCGGCTTGGTGCGGTCGGTGGTCGGAACGTTGTGATCCTGGGTGCCAAAGGTGCGATCGAGCGCGCGCACTTTGCGTCCGCCGTTGCGCAGGGCCTCGAAGGCCTGCGGCGAGGTCACCTCGTGCACCAGGTGCAGATCGATATAGAGCAGAGCGGGTTCGCCGGGTTGCTCGCGGACCACGTGGCTCCGCCAGATTTTTTCGAAAAGTGTCTCAGCCGCCATGACGGGAACTAGCCTCTTGTCCGGATAAAAGCTGGACCTAGCATTATGCCGCCGCGCCCCGCGCCGTCAAATATGGGGCGGCTCCGTCAAATGCGCCCGCGCCTGACCGGGCTAATCTCGGCGGTCGGCTAATCCAACCTAATCTGGCAATGACGGCCGTCACTGGCCGCGGGACAGAAAGCCGGCGGAAATCCGGTGCGCCGCTAGCCGGAAGCGCGGCGCTGGCCGCGCTCTTCGTCTTGCGACGCGGGCGGTACATGACCGAGCATCGCGTCTGACACCAGGGTGAAGGCCGCCGCCGCGTCTTTGTGCTCGCCATGCTCGACCGCCCGCGAAACCGTCTCGGCGGGCGTGGGCCCACGCTGTTTGCCGAGGAAGGGCTTGACGATCAGGTGAACGACGTCGCGAATCGGCATGAAGCGCATGAAGCGGCGCAGGAGCCGCATGGTCTGGAGCGGATAATGAGTCAGCTTGTAGATGAATAACCGGCGAAATCCCGCGGTGCGCTCGCGGTTGATTACTTCGCCCGGCAGGCAGGTCGGATCGATCTCGGAACACTTGAAATACTTGAACCAATCCGTGGTGTCGTCAACCAGTTTGCGGTCGAGGTATTCCTGCCATAAAGGCGTGCCGCGATAGACGCACAGGCGGTTGAAGGCGAAGGTGTCGAGCCGGAGCCGCGAGGCGAAATCAAAGGTCGCTCTGAGGTCGGATACGGTCTCGCCGGGATTCCCGACCACGAAGAAGCCGTGCACGATCTCGATGCCGGCCCGCTTCGCGTTGGTGACCGCGGTTTCCACCTCTTCGAGGGTCTGCTCTTTCTTGAGCCGGTCGAGGACCTTCTGGCTGCCGCTCTCGACCCCGAACATGATAGTGCGGCAATTGGCCTTCGCCATCGCCGGGAACAGATGCTGGGCAACCGAATCGACGCGGCCCTCGCAGCCCCATTGGATAGTCACGCCGCTATCGCCGAGGCCTTTGCAGATCGCTTCAATCCGCTTGGGCTGCAACAGAAAATGATCGTCGACGAAGTACACCGAGCCGTAGCCCTGCTCCTGCAAATGCTTGAATTCCGCGACCACGTGCGCGGGACTGCGCGAACGCCATTTGCCCTGGTTGAAGATCGGAATGTCGCAGAAGACACACGGCCACGGGCATCCGCGCGAGGTCTGCATGGTGGTGAAACGCTCGAGCGAAAGGACCGCCGGCACGTCCAGCGGCATCGACTCGATGAACTCCAGGGGAAGGCTTTCGCGGTCCGGAAACGGCCATTGATCGAGGTCGCGCTCGGCGGCGCGGTTCGGATTGCTCACGACCTTGCCGTCACGGGCCCAGGTGAGTCCCGCAACCGCGACCGGATCGTCGATCCGCTCCAGCAGGTCGAGAATGAGCTGTTCGCCGTCGCCGCGGCAGACAAAATCCACCTCCGGACATTGCAGTTTCACCAGGGAAGCGTTGAGGGTCGCGAACACGCCGCCGAAGGCGAGTTTCACCTTGGAATCCACCGCGCGGATCTGACGGGCGAGAATCTTGGCGTAGGGATAACTGGTCGTGCTGAGAAAACTTAGCCCGACCAGTTGAGGCTGGCACCTGCGGATTTCATCGATGATGACATGGTTCGGGGTCGCCGGATTGGCCTGATCGAACATAACGCATTCATGCCCGGCGCGCTTGAGCACGGAGGACAGCGACATGATTCCGATCGGTGGGAAGCCCATCACGCGAACATTCCCGTTTTTGGCGCGCCCGGCCGCCGGCATGGCGTAGAATTGCGGATCGCGAATGTGCACTAGAAATATAAGCAAAATCGACTCCGATCTCCGCCAACGCCCTGCGACGGAATTTCCCTTCCGAACCCCGGTCTAGAGTCGCGCCGATGCCGGGCGATTTGCAATACGAGGCTGAACCCGGATTTTGAGTCCAAAAGGACTTCCGCGGCGCCGCAACTGACTTTTGCCTGATGCTTCGTTGCGGGCGCCGTGCCAAGATGGCCGCGCAAGTTAGCCGGCGCACGATGAACGATGCCGGCTGATCCGGGGGTGGCGCGGTTCGGAAACTTAGGGGGGAACGATGCGATCGAGTTACGACGCGGTCGTTATCGGCAGCGGCTTCGGCGGCGCGGTCGCCGGATGCCGTCTGGCGCAGGCCAGGCTCAAGGTCGCGATTCTGGAACGTGGGCGGCGCTATGGACGCGGCGAATTTCCGCGCGACTGGGACGACCCCGCCAACGGCTGGCTATGGCAGACCGGGCAAGGCCTGTTCGACGTGCGGCCCTTCGGCGAGATGACGGTCGTGCAGGGCGCCGGATGGGGTGGCGGCTCGCTCATCTACGCCAACGTTCATCTGCGCCCGCCGGCCGACCTCTTCCGGAGCGGATGGCCCGGCGGGTATAGCCGCGCCGCGCTCGATCCTTACTACGATCTCGTCGCCTACATGCTCGACATCGCGCCCATCACGGCCTCCAGCCATCTCGGGGTTCCGCCCAAGGCCGAGTGGATGAAGCAGGTGGCCGGCCGCCTGGGGCGCTTCGCGCAGTTCTGTTACCCGAATATCGCGGTCGATTTTTCCGCGCCCGGCGAAAAGCATCGCAACAAGTTCGGCGTCGAGCAGAGCGGATGCACTTACTGCGGCGAATGCGACATCGGATGCAACGTGCTGGCCAAGAATACGCTCGATCTCAACTACCTCGCGTTAGCCGAGCGGCACGGCGCCGACGTCGCCCCGCTGTGCGAGGTCGTTCGTATCGAGCGCGACGGCGCCGGCTACCAGGTCACGTTCAAAAATCACGCGGCCGGCGGCGCCGAAACCGCGATCGCGGCGCGCACCGTCTTTCTGTGCGCGGGCGCGGTCAACTCGACCGAGCTTTTGCTTCGATGCCGTGACGAGTTCGGCACGCTGCCCGCACTGAGCGCGCGCCTGGGCGAGCGCTATTCGGGCAACGGCGACTTTCTCGCGTTCGCCTTCGATACCGCGACCCCGTTCGTGCCCTCCAACGGCCCCACGATCACCACCGGCATCGTCTATGACAGCGGCGCCGGCGCCGACCGCGTCTGGTTCATCTTCGAGGAGGGCGGCTATCCCAAAGAGATCGCCGGTCTGCTCCAGATGCTCAACCCCAAGGAGGGATGGCTCGAGGGCGTGATCGATCTTTCCAGCGACGCGCTAACCGCGGCGATCCGCACTGCCGCCCGCGGTCAAGTCGGCTCCGGCGCTCTGTCGCATGACGACATGGCCGTGTTTCTCGCGATGGGCCGCGACCGCGCCGACGGCGTGCTCGCGCTCGACCGGCTCACGCGAACGCTCAAGGTGAGCTGGGACGTCGCCTCGAACCTGCCGCTCTACCGCGCCGAAGAGCAATTCAGCACTGAGGTGGCCAACGCGATGGGCGGCGCGGTCGCGTTCAATCCACTGTGGCAACGGCTCCATCGTCCGGTCTCGGTACACAACCTCGGCGGCTGCGTGATGGCGGATGACGAAGGCCAGGGCGTCACCGGCGCGGGCGGCGAAGTCTTCGGCTACCCGGGGCTCTACGTGCTCGACGGCGGTGCGCTGCCCGCGGCGACCGGCGTCAATCCCTCGCATACCATCGCCGCGGTGGCCGAGCGCAACGTCGAGGCCGCGATTCGCAAGCTCACCGGCAATGCCGCCTGGCGCGCGCCCGAGGCCGCGAGCGCACGGCCTATCGCGGACCCGTTAGCCGGGATTTGATCCCGTCGCAGGAGGAAATTATGGCGCCGCAAACCGCCGCCGTGGGACTGAGCTTCACTGAAACCATGAAGGGCTTTCTGCAAAAAGGCGCCGTGCCCGCCGCCCCGGAGAAGATCGCCAGCTACGTCGAGGCCGAGCGCGCCGGCCAGCAGGCCAACACTTACATGGAGTTCACGCTGACGATCACGATGCCCAACCTCGACCAGTTCCTGGCCGCCGCCGAGCATCCGGGAATCGCCAATGGCACCGTACGAGTCGACGGCTTCACCGGCCCCGCCGGCGTGCCGGTCAGCAACGGCCTCTTCAACCTCTTCGTCGAGACCGGCCGCATGTATGACCGCCGGATGCTCTACGCGTTGCCGTTTGCCGGCGCCGACGGCCAGCCCTACCTGCTCGACGGCTTCAAGGAAGTGCGCGACGACGGGCGTTTCGACGTGTGGGGCGCGACCTCGACGCTGTACACGGTGATCCGCGCCGGACACGACCGCACGGGCAAAGTGATGGCGTGCGGGATCCTGCACATCCTGGTCGCCGACTTCATGCAGCAGCTCGGCACCTTCGCGGTTTCGGGCACCGACGATCCCGTGCGCAAGGCGACGGCGCTCGCGCAGTTCGGGCGGATGTTCATGGGCACGCTGTGGGACGTGTTTGTGCGGCCGCGGCTCTCGCCGTAGCGCCGAGGGCGCGTGCGCGAACGCAGCGGCTGCAAAACGACGCACGGAGGTTGGCACGATGGCTCTGTCGGCAGTTGAAAATTACACCATCACGACTCCCGACGGCGTGGCGCTGCGGCTCGCTCGCTATCGGGGCGGCGGCAAAGGCCCGGTGATGGTGGTGCATGGCGCCGGCGTGTGGAGTGGGATGTTCCTGCTGCCGACGGTCGAGGAACATTTCATCCAGTACCTGGTGAAAAACGGCTACGACGCCTGGCTGCTGGATTGGCGCGCGAGTATCCAGATGCCGCTGCGCCAGTTCACGCTCGACCAGGCGGCGGAGAATGATTTTCCGGCCGCGGTCGCCTTCATCCGCGAACACACGCGCGCGGAATCGGTGCAGGCGGTGGTCCATTGCGCGGGCGCAAGCGCGTTCTTCATGGCGCTGGCGGCGGGATACCTGCCGGAGGTGCGATGCGTCTCGTGCTCGCAGATCGCGCTGCACTACGCGGCGCCGCCGGTCACCGAGATAAAGTGCATGCTCAACCTGGGCGACGTGTTCGCGGATCTCGGCGTGGACTATCTCTCCGCCACCGAGGACCCGCAACATCCGATATTCCAGAAAATGTTCGGCGCGGTGGTCGACCTCACCAACCACGAATGCAACAGCACCGTATGCCACCGCATCACCTTCATGTACGGCCATCTCTACCGGCACGAACGCCTCAACACCGCCACGCATGATCGGCTGAGCGAGCAGTTCGGGGCGTGCAACATGACCGCCTTTCGCCATCTGGCGCAGATCGTCAAGCGCGGCACGGCTGCGCAGTTCGACTACGGCGCGAACGAGAACCTGCGCCGCTATGGCAGCGCCGAACCGCCCAGCTACGTGCGCCCCGAGCATCTGCGCATCCCGATAACGTTCGTTTCCGGCGAGCTCAATCAGTGCTACCTGCCGGTCTCCACCGAACGCACGTTCCAGTGGCTGCAGAGCGTAAACGACCCCAAGCTCTACCGCCGCCACGTCACGCCGGGCTACGGCCATATCGACAACTTCATGGGGGCGACGGCCAACCGCGACACATACGCGCTGTTCCTGGAGCAACTCGAAGCGTGTCCCGCCTGAGCAAGCGTGAAGTGAGCGATCGCGATGGCTCGGCCGGATGAATCGCCAAAGCGTGTAGCGCCGCTCACTTGATGCGGCGCGTCGGCGCGGCGCGCTCCGCGTGGGCGAGCCCTCGCGTCACCGCCTCTTCGCCGAAGCGCGCGGCGACCTGGTCGAGTGCGCGGTTGAGCCGGTCGCGCCGCGCCTCGCGCGCCGGCGCCGCGCCGAACAGCGCCAGTTGCGGCGCCGCGCCCTGCGCGTGGCGCACCAGGTTATGCACCTGCACGCCGGCCAGGCGCACCCGATCGCGTTCGCCCACGCGCTCGAGCAGCGCCCGCGCGACGCGCGCCACTTCGACGCCATCGTCGGTCGGAGCCTCCAGCGACTGGCTGCGGGTCACGATCGGATAGCGGCCCTGCCCCAGCGGCCGCGCGAGCTTGAGCTTGAGCGTCACCGTGCGCGCGCGCACGCGATCGGCGCGCAGGCGCCGCCCGAGCGCGTCGGAATGCGCAATCAACACCCGCGCCAGCTCCAGCGATTCGAGCGCGAGGTCGTGCGCGAACGTGCTCTCCTCGCCGTAGGACTTGCGCTCGTAGTCGCCGACGACCGGGCGCGGGTCGCGTCCCAGCGCGAGTTCGTGCAGATGCGCCCCCATCGCGCCGAACATCGCATGCAGATGCGCGACGTCGGCGCGCGCCAGGTCGTTGACCGTCGCGATGCCCGCCTGATGCATCCGCGCAAGCGTCACTCGCCCGACGCCCCATAGCCGCTCGACCGGCAGCGGCCCGAGAAAATCCATCAGCTCGTCCGGCTCGACGATCCGCAGGCCGTCGGGCTTGGAGAGGTCGCTCAGGATTTTGGCCGCCATCTTGGTCGGCGCGATTCCGACCGACACCACGAGGCCGGTCGCCTCGCGCACGCGACGTTTGAGCGCGCGTCCGGCCTCCATCGGGGAGGCGAACAGGCGATGCGTTCCGGTGAGATCGAGGAAGGCTTCATCGAGCGAGAGCGGCTCGACGATCGGGCTGAACTCGTCGAAGGCCGCGCGCACCGCACGCGAGATCTCCGCGTAACGCGCCATCCGCCCCGGCACGAAGATGCCGTGCGGACAGAGCCGATGCGCTTCGTGGGCCGGCATCGCCGAGCGCACGCCGAAACGGCGCGCCTCATAAGAGGCCGAGGTCACCACGCCGCGCCGGCTGGTGCCGCCGACGATCACCGGCAGGCCGCGCAGCGCCGGATTGTCGAGCTGCTCGACCGAGGCGTAAAAGGCGTCCATGTCGGCGTGCGCGATGATTCGCGGCCACGTCGTCGCGGCGGCGCCGGAATTCATCGCGATGCTCCTCGAGATGTTCCTGGGAATCCTTTTGGGGGCGCTCCGGGCGCCGCCGCGGGCGCCGCCGCGAGATCCGCAAACACCGCCTGGGCTGCGCGCTCGCCGCCGAGCACGCAGTCGGGAATTCCCACGCCGCGCAGCGCCGCGCCGGCGAGTTCGAGCCCCGGCCACGCGGCCGCCGCGCCCTCGATTTCGGCCACGCGGCCATAATGTCCCACCGCGTACTGCGGCATCGAGTCGGGCCATCGGCTGACCCGCACCCACAACGGTGCGACGTCGACGCCGAGCAATGCCTGGAACTCTTCGCGCACGACCGCAGCCATCGCGGCGTCGTCCAGCGCCATCGACTCGCTTTGCATCGCGCCGCCGACGAATCCGCGCACCAGGATCGTCCCGGCAGGCGCGCGGCCGGCGAACTTCAGGCTGGTAAAGCTGCCGGCAATGATGCTGCGCCGTTCGATCGCGGGCACCACGAAACCGAAGCTTCGCGGCGCGCGCGAAAAATCGCTTTCGCGGTAGGCGAGGTTGACCACCGCCGCCGACGCGTAGCCGATGGTCCCGAGCGCGCGCGCCAGCGCCGGCGCATCACGCTCGAAAAGCGGCGCCGCGCGATAAGCCGGCAGCGCGCAAATCACCGCGTGGGCTTCCAGAGCCGAGCCGTTAGCCATCACGACGCGCGATCGCGGCTTGCGCTCCGCCGCGCCGCTGTCGATACGCTGGAGTGCTACCACCTCGGCATCGCGGCGCACAGTTTCCCCGAGCCTCTGCGCGAGCGCGTCGACCATCGTGCTGACTCCGCTTCGCAAGCTCGCAAAGAGGCTCCAGCGTGCGCCGCTGGTGCCGCTCGAGCGGCCGGATTTGCCGAATTTGGCGTCGTGCGCGCGCGCCGCCGCCCGCAGTCCGCGGATCACGCTGCCATAGCGCGCTTCCATATCGGCAAAACGTGGGAGCGTGGCGTGCAAACTCAGGCGCGCGGGGTCGGCAGTGTAGATTCCGCCGGCCAGCGGCTGGGCAATCCGTTCGAGCACCTCGCGGCCGAGCCGGCGGGTCACGAACGACGCCAGGCTTTCGTCATCGTGGTCGCGGCGGCGCGGAATCAGCGGCTCGATCATCAGGCGCAGCTTGCCGAGCGGAGAAAGCAGCGGGCTGCGCAGCATCGGCAGCATCCGCGTCGGTGCGAGTAGCGAAAACCCGTCGGGAATTTGGACCAGCGCTCCGTTGCGCACCACATAAGTCCGGCGGAACTCCGCGCGCGTGCCGATTAGCTCGCTCTCCAGACCGAGACGGCGCACGAGGTCGAGCGCCCAGGGCTTCTCGGTGAGGAACGAATCGGCGCCCGCCTCGGCGATGAATCCCTGCTCGCGAATAGTGCACAGCGCGCCGCCCAGGCGCGGGCCGCGCTCCAGCAGGGTCACTTCGAGCGGGGCCTCGTGCTTCGCCGATAGCTCCAGGAGCCGGAATGCGGCGCTGAGTCCGCTGATTCCGCCGCCCAGAATCGCGATTCGAGGTACGCCGCTGTCAGCCATCCCCGTGCTCCGGGCCGCCGCCCGGTCAGGCGGGCGAACGCTCGCGAATCAGCGCGGCGATCATCTCGATGAAGCGCGGATGCTCGCCGACGGTCGCCGCCCGCACCATCGTCACGTTCGCCGCGCGCGCCACGCGCGCCGCCTCGACGTCGAGGTCGTACAACACTTCGACGTGATCGCAGATGAAGCCGATTGGCGCCACCACCGCCGCCTGTCCCTCGAGCCCGCGCAGCACGTCGCATACGTCGGGCTCCAGCCACGGATCGCGCGGGCTGCCGCTGCGGCTCTGGAAGGCGAGCGCCCATTCCCGCCGTCCCAGGCGCTCCGTGACGAGCCGCGCCGATTCGCGCAATTGCTCGACGTATGGGCTCGCCGCCGCCATCGCGGCCGGGATGCTGTGTGCGGTGAAGATGAAATGCGCGCGCTCGCGCGCGGCGGGCTCGAGCCGCGCGAGCGCGTCCGCCACGCGATCGGCGGCGGCCTCGATGAACAGCGGATGCGCGTGCCATTCGCCGAGGTAGTCAACCACTGGGGCGCAAGGGCCGATCCGTTCGCGCGCCTCGTCCACGTTGCGCAGGTAACGGTCCCAACTCGCTTCGCATCGATGGGCCGCGAGCACGAAGCCCAGCGCGCGGCGCACTCCTCCACCTCCAAGCTCGCGGAGCGCGTCTTCGAGCCACGGCGGCGTATTGCGCATCCCCAGCACCACCGGGACTTTCACGCCTTCGCGCGCGAGCCGCTCCCGCAGCGCCGCGGCCTGGCGCTCCGTTATCTCGTTGAACGGCGAGCGCCCGCCGATCGCTTCGTAGTGATGCACGACTTCCTCGTAGCGCTCGCGTGGAATCGGCCGCCCGGCGGTCACGCGGTCCAGGAACGGGCGAATCTCGGCGGGGCTGCGCGGGCCGCCAAAGCCGATCAGGATGACCGCGCCGTATTGCGCGTCCGCGCTCATCCCTTTTCGATCTCCACGGTCGCTCTCCACTTTCATGTTCGGCTCATCTCGTGCACCGCGTCGACCAGCGCGCGCACGTGATCGACCGGCGTCTCGGGCAGGATGCCGTGGCCGAGGTTGAAGATATGGCCGGGACGGCCGGCGGCCTGGTCGAGAATCGCGCGCACGCGCCGGCGAATCTCGGGGATGCCGGCGAAGAGCGCGACCGGATCGAGATTGCCCTGCACGCCGACGCCGTAACCAAGGCGCGCCCACGCCTGGTCAAGGTCGACTCGCCAGTCCAGTCCGATAACGTCGCCGCCCGCCTCGCGCATCAGCTCCAGCAGAGTGCCGGTAACGGTGCCGAAATGAATCACCGGCACCCGCGGGCGCAGCGCCGAGATCACCGCCGCGCTATGCGGCAGAACGAAACGACGATAGTCGTCGGGCCCGAGGATGCCGACCCAACTGTCGAAGAGCTGCACGATGTCGGCGCCGGCCGCGATCTGCATGTTGAGATAATCCGCGGTCGCGCGCGCCAGCATGTCCATCAGGCGATGCCACGTCGCGGGCTCGGTGTACATCATGGTCTTGGTCGCCTGGTACTGGCGCGAGCCGCCGCCCTCGATGAGATAGGAAGCGAGAGTAAACGGCGCGCCGGCGAATCCGATGAGCGGGATGCGATGGGCAAGCGCGCGCCGCACCATCCCGATCGCGTCACCGACAAAGCCGAGCGCTCCGGCGGCGTCGATCGGCCCAATCCGTTCGAGGTCGGCAGCCGAGCGCACCGGCCGCTCGATAATCGGGCCGCCGTCCTTCTCGTAACGCAATCCGACTTCCATCGGGATGAGCGGCAGCAGGATGTCGGCGAAGATGATCGCGGCGTCGACGCCGAGGCGCTCGGCCGCGGTGACGGTGACCTCGGCGGCGATTTCGGGCCGCCGGCACATCTCGAGAAAATCGTGCTGCGCGCGCACCCGGCGATACTCGGGCATGTACCGTCCCGCCTGGCGCATCAGCCACACCGGCGTGTAGGGCGCGGGCTTACGCCGGCACGCGAGCATCATCGGATGGTCGCGCAACGCCGCGGTCGCGCGGGCGTTCGAGTCAACTTCAGCGGTCATTTTCGAAGGCATTTTTAACGATCGTGCGCGCGCGGCAAACCCGCCACGCGTTATTTTGGCGCGTCGCCCCCGGCCAAGTCCATCAAGTCCAAGGGGGCGGCGGCTGCTGTCTTGGTTCGCTCGGCTGGTAGCCGAAGCGGCGCTTTCGATTTACGCCTCAAGCGGGCTGTGTTAGCTCTGGCGGCAGAGGTGCGCCGCTTCGATGAGCCAGCCACTGGTCACGGTCAGCAAAGATAATGGAATCGCGACGGTGACGCTCAACCGTCCCGAGAAGCTCAACGCGCTCAACCGGGAGATGCGCGGGCAATTCTGCCGCGCGATGCAGGAGCTTGGCGCCGATCCCGCAACCGCCGTGGTCATTCTTACCGGCGCCGGGCGCGCGTTCTCGGCCGGTCTCGACCTCAATGAGCTGGGCGCCGAGGGCATCCGCGAGACCGGCGGCGTGACCTTCATCTCGGTGGTCGAGCGGATGGAAGCGCCGGTCATCGCGGCGATCAATGGCTACGCGGTCACCGGCGGCTTCGAGCTGGCGCTCGCCTGCGACATCATTATCGCGGCCGAGACCGCGCAATTCGCCGACACGCACGCTCGAGTGGGCGTGATGCCGGGTGGCGGGATGTCGGCGCGGCTGCCGCGGGCGGTCGGCGTGCGCAAGGCCAAGGAACTTTCGTTGACCGGCAATTATCTGAACGCACGGGACGCGGAGCGGCTCGGACTGGTCAACCGAGTGGTGGCGGCGGATCAACTGATGGCGGCGGCGGGCGAGCTGGCGCGCCAGATACTCGGCGCCGACCAGCGCGTGGTGCGCCAGATGAAACGGCTGATCAACCTGGCGACCGAGGCGCCGCTCGGCGACGGACTGCGCATCGAGCAGGACTTCTTCCGCGCCTTCAACCAAAGCCGCAACTTCAAGGCCGTGGAGGAGCGCCGCGCGGCCGTGGTCGAGCGCGGACGCTCGCAGGCGCGCAGCTAGGCGCGACGGGACGAACAAGAGGACATACGATGCATTGGAGGCTTTCAGTTCTGGCGATACTTTTCCCGCTCGCGATGGCGCTCGCGGCCTCCCACGCGATCGCGGCGGGTGAGACTGACGCGGCGGCCGAAGCCGGGGTGGCTTCACAGGGCGCGATTCCCGCGGCGCAGATTCCCAAGCCGATCACGGACGCGATGAGCTCGCCCGACCGCCCGGCCGCCGACAGGCAGATGGACGCGGGGCGCAACTTCGGGCAGGTACTGGCGTTTTTCGGAATCGCGCCCGGGATGAAGGTCGCGGACCTGTGGGCGGGCGGCGGCTATACGACTGAGCTGCTGGCGCGCACGGTGGGGCCGAGCGGCAAGGTCTACTCGCAAAACGGCCCGTTCCCGCCGGCCTTCAAGAAGGGCGAGGAGGCATGGAAGGCGCGGCTCAAGGAGCCCGGGATGAGCAACGTGGTCGAGCTGCAAAAGCCGTTCGACCATCCTGACGACATCCTGCCGGTCCCGCCCGAATCGCTCGACGCGGTGATCATCAACATGAACTACCACGACATGGTCGGGCGCGGGTACGACCGCGCCAGGATCAACGCCGCCGTGTTCAAAGCGCTCAAGCCGGGCGGCGTCTATGGCGTCATCGACAACAGCGCCGTCCCCGGCTCAGGCGCGCGCGACGCCGGCACCCTGCATCGCATCGACGAGGCCTTCGAGATAAACGAGATAAAGCGGGGCGGCTTCAGGCTCGCGGCGGTTTCCAGCGTGCTGCGCAATCCCAAGGACGATCGCACCTGGTTCGTCATGCAGCATCGCGGCGAACAGGACCGTTTCGTGCTGAAGTTCATCAAGCCGCACGGCGCCGGCGGCATCGGCGGGGGACTGCCGCATTGACCGCCGGGGGGAAGATTTTTCCCGTGCAACGCGATATGAATGAGAGATATATATAAGGACGAGGTCACATTATGAGAACTGGCTACATGCTGCTGTTCCAGAACGCCCATCAGGGGATGTCGGACACCGAGATGGTGCGCCACGAGATGCGCATCGCGGACCTTGCCGAGCCGTTGGGCTTCGACACCATTTGGAGCGCCGAGCATCACTTCGACGCGTACTCGATGCTGCCGGACAACTTCCAGGTGCTCACCTACCTGGCCGGGCGCACCAGCAAAATCCATCTTGGCACCGCCGCGGTGATCCTGCCGTGGAACAATCCGCTGCGGGTGGCCGAGAAGGCGGCGATGCTCGACGCGCTATCCGACGGGCGCTTCATCCTGGGCTTGGGCCGCGGTCTGGCGCGGATGGAGTACCGGACCTTCGGCATCGACATGAATGAATCGCGCGAGCGCTTCAACGAAGCGGCCAAAATGATCCTGGAGGCCTTGCGCACGGGCTACATGGAAGGCAACGGGCCCTACTACAAGCAGGTTCGCGCCGAGATCAGGCCGCGCCCCGAACGCTCGTTCAAGGACCGCCTGTATGGGGTCGCGATGTCGCCGGATACCGCGCCGGTGGTTGGCGAGCTGGGGGGCCGGATGATGTTTTTCATCCAGTTCGCGCTCGAGCAGCATCTGCCCGGCGTGGAACTCTACCGCGAGGCTTACCGCAAGCATCAGCATCGGCCGGCGCCGCCGCCGCTCGCGATCGACTTCACCTTCTGCGATCGCGACGCCGGACGCGCCGAGGAGATCGCCCTGCGCTATGCCGCGGGCTACTACCTCTCGGTGATCAAGCACTACGAGTTCAACAGCGACTATCACGCCCAGCTCAAGGGCTATGAGAACTACGCCAACGCGGCCCAGATCCTGCGCGAGACCGGACTGGACAAGGCGGCCGAGACCTACGCCAGCCAGCAGGCGTACGGCACGCCGCAGCAGATCCTGGACAGGCTCGAGCAGCGCCGGAGCAAGCTCGGCGATTTCGAATGGAACGTCTGCACCAGCTTTGCCGGGATGCCGTTCAAGGACGTCGAATCGAGCACGCGCCTGCTCGGCAAAGAGGTCCTGCCCGAGGTGAAGAAATGGGGCGAGGATAGTTTCGAGCCGCTGCGCGCGTCGGCCTAGCGGCGAGATCACGCGATATCAAGTAACGTACGCTAAAGCCCGGACGGCTCAGGCCGTCCGGGCTTTCGCTTTTTCAGGGTCCCGTCATCCTTCGCTCAGGATGACCCAAGCGGCCAAAAGACGGTGACCGACGAGGATTTCCTTAACCCACTTGAAGACTCGCCGGATTACCTTGTCCGAAGGAAGAGCGGCGAGAGAGCATTTGACAGCGGCGGCCGCGGCCAGTTTAGTTGCCTCTACGATGAAGTCCACCTCGTTTGCGAACAGCCGCCGCCCGGCGCTCGCCGATTTGCCCCGCTCGCTCGTTCGTAGGCTTGGCCTGTTGCTCGGCTTCACGGTCGCGCTTGGCTGCCCGGTGAACGCACAGGCGCCGCATCGTCCCGCGCGAATTTTCGTGCTGATGGTATGGGACGGGCTGCGCCCCGATTTCGTCACCGCCGAGCGGACGCCCAACTTATTCGCGATGGAGAACGAGGGCGTGCGCTTCGCGCGTCATCATGCGGTCTATCCGACGATCACGATGGTCAACGCGGCGACGCTCGCGACCGGGACGCCTCCCGGCGGGACGACGATCCTCGGCGACGAGGTGTATCTGGCGCCGCGGCTGAGCGCGATGAAGGTCGCGCTGGGTCCAGACGATTCGTGGGCGAATCAACCAATCAACCTCGAAAATTCGGTCACGCTCGCCAAGCTCAACGGTCCAAAGTTTTTCAACGGAGCGCTGTTCGGCACGGAATCGCTGGGGCAGCAGGTCCGGCGCGCGGGCGGCTACCTCGCGATAGTCGGCAAGAAGGGGCCGACCTTCACCTTCGACGACAGTCTTACCGGCGACCCAGCGCTGCGCGCGCCGATCGCCGCGAACGATTTCATCTTCGTCAGCGACGATCTCGTCGCACCGCCCACGCTCGAGAGCCAGCTCGCGCCGGTGCCGCGTCCGACGGCGAGCGAGAGCGCCGTCTACGGAGCGAGCGACAGTTACTTCGCGCGAGTCGTGACCGAGCGCGCGCTGCCGCGGGCCAAGGCCGCGGCCCTCGGCGGCCATCCCGCGCTGGTCGTTTTCTGGCAGCACAATCCCGACGCAACGCAGCATCATCGCGGCCTCGGCACGCGGGCCAATCTCGACGCGCTGAAAATCTGCGACGCGAACCTCGCCGGCATCAGGCACGCGATCGCAACGCTCGGGATCGCCGACCGCACCGACCTGATGGTGGTTTCCGACCATGGCTTCGCGACGATTCGCGCGCTGGTGCCGCTCGCGCGACTGCTGGTCGCCAACGGGATTAAAAAGTCGGCCGCCAGCGACGACGTTTTGGTGCTGGCCAACGGCGGCACCGACCTTATTTATCTCTCTCGCGCGGCGTTCCCGACGATGGAAGCGCGGCGCGCGGTCCTGCAGAAGATAACCGACTTGGCCGAGTCACAGCCCTGGTCGGGGCCGATCTTCGCGCGCAGCATCGGCGAGGAGCGTGCGCTCGATAGCTCGCCGGCATCGTCCGGCGCGAAAATCGAAGCGCCGAGCGACCAGGGACTCGGCGCGCGCACCGGTTGGATCAAAGGGACGTTCGGCTTCGACGCCGTCGGGATCATCGGACGCGACAACTATCTTTCCGCGCCCGACTTGGTGGTCTCATTCCGCGAATTGCCCGACGCCGATAATCGCGGCCTCACCGGCTCCGCCGAACCGGCCCACGTAGTCGGCGACCATGGCAACCGCAGTGGCGGCGCGAATAGTCATTCCGATTCGCCGACCGTTTCGCCGGCCGGTCGGTTGGTCGTGCCGGTCAAAGGCGTGATGTACGCCGATACCGGCGGCTGGGGCGGTTTCACCACCGGCCTCGGGATGCATGCGGCGGCGGGCGCGCGCGAGCTGCACAACTTTTGCGCGGCGGTGGGTCCGGATTTCCGCCGCCACTTCGTCGACCACTATCCGAGCGGCAATCTCGACGTGCGGGCGACGATCGCTCGTGCGATGGGTCTGACGTCCGGGGACGCAGCCAGTTCCGCCGGCCGCACGTTGGACGAAGCGATGGCTGGTCATCAACTTCACCCCACGACGAATAAATCCCGGCTGAGCGTCAGCCGCATGCTGTCCGCAACGGAGGCGACGACGACCCTGGATTTCTCGACCTTGAACGCCGGGCCGCGCCGATGGTCGTATCTCGACGGCGCGGAGTACCGGCAGACGCCCTTTACGAAGTAGAAGTGACGCGCGGCGGCGCGCCGATTTGCGCGACCAGATCCTCGTCGAGGCTGGTGAGCACGCGTCCGCGGGTTTCGGGAACCAGCCAAATAAGCATCGCGCCCACCGCCGAGAACGCCGCGCCGATCGACAGCGCCGCGCCGAAACCGATCGAGCGGCTCAGCACCGCGATCGCCATCGGGGTGAAGAACTGCAAGCCGCGCGTGACGTTGAGCAGCAGGCCGAGCGCGGAGTTGCGCACCTTGGTCGGCAGCAGCTCCGAGACGATCGGCCCGGTGCCCGACCAGATGCCGGTGCCGAAACCGGCAAGCGCCATCGCACCCGCGATCAGTCCGGGCACGCGCGCCGCCCACGGCCACAGGATGGTCGCCGGCAGGAGCCCGAGCGCCATCATCGCGGCGTACGCCGAGTACACCGGGCGCCGCCCGAAGCGGTCGGCGAGCAGGCCGAAGATCGCGTAGCCGGCGACCGCGCCGATCTGCATCCCCATCATCAGGCCGCTGGCCGCGCGGTCGCCCAGGTTGCGCGTCAGCTTCAGATAACCCGGCATCCAACTGTAGGTGAACCAGTAGGCTTCCGAGTTCACCCAGATCACCAGGAACAACAGCAGCATGATGCCGGCGTAAGGCCGCAGCGCACGCAGCTCCGCGCGCGTCAGCCACTCGCCGCCGCCGCCCATCCGGCGCCGCCAGACGTCGCTCTCCGGGAGCCATCGCCACACCGCGACCGCCACCAGCAGCGCCGGCAGTGACGAAAGCGCGAACGTCGCGCGCCATCCGATCGCCGGCGTGACGTAACCCGCCAGGAACGCGGCGATGAACACGCCGAGCGGCGCTCCCACCTGCACGTAGGCGGCATAGCGCGCGCGCCGAGCGGGCGGCACGGTTTCGGCCACCAGGCTCTGGCCCGCGGCCCACTCTCCGCCGATGCCGATCCCGGTGAGCGAGCGAAAGATCAGCAGGTGCGTCAGGTTGAGGCTGGCTGCGCAAAGCAGCGTGCCGAAGCCGTAGATGAGAACCGTCGCGATGATCGTCGGACGCCGCCCGAAGCGATCGCCGAGGAAGCCGAACAAAAGGCCGCCGAGCGCCGTCATCAGGAGCGACAGGCCCAGCGCAAACGAGGCCTCGAGCCGGCCCAGGTGCAGGTCGCGCGCCATGGGCACCATCAGGAACGAGTAGAGGATGAGGTCGTAGAAGTCGAAAATCCAGGCGAGGAAGCAGAGCGCGACGATACGATAGTGCGGCCAGCCCATCGGCTGCTCGCTCAGCAGCGGCGCTGGACCGGGGGCCGCGGCGGCGCGAGCGTCGGGGCCGGACCCGCTCATCACGGCTCCTGGAGCGCAATGCCACGCGCGGCTTTTGCGCATTTGGTATGCTCTTGCATCGCTGTCAGCCCCCGCTACTGGTCCCCGCCGCCACGTTGTGGTTGGCTATCATCAGGGTTTGGCTCGCCGGTTTTCAAGACCGCGCCGGTTTTCGGGGCGCACGCCTCGCCGCAAGATGAGGAGGTACGGAATGATCAGACGGACGCTGCGATGGCTGTTGCGGGTGATTGCGATCCTGATCGTATTGGGCGTCATCAGCCACATCGTGAATTGGTGGTCGCATCGCGTTGCCCCCGGCTCGGTGCTCGAGCTTGCGCTGAAGGGCCCGGTAATCGAACGCGGCACCGACGGTTGGCGCGGACTGGTCTCCGACGATCAGACTCCGCTCAACGACGCGCGCCGGGCACTGCACGAGGCTGCCGCCGACCCGCGAATCGTGGGCCTTGCGATCCGTATCACCGACCCGGAGATGGAGTTCGCGCAGGCGCAGGAACTGAGCGCGCTCATCCACGACTTCGCGGCCCACCACAAATGGACCACCGCCTATCTCGAAAGTGCCGGCGACTTCGGTTCGGGCAACCTGCCCTACCTGGTCGCGAGCGCGGCCGGCAAGGTCTCGATGATGCCCGAGGGCGAGATCAACCTGATGGGCGTGGGGATGCAGGAGCTGTTCGCGCGCGGATTGCTCGACAAGGTGGGGATTAGGCCCAACTTCGCCGCGATCGGCAAATACAAGAGCGCCGCCAACATCTTCACCGAGAAGGACTTTACCCCCGGTCAACGCGAGGAGGACGAGGCGCTGGCGGGCGGCCTGTTCGACCAGCTTGTCGCCACCGCCGCGAGCGAGCGCCATCTCGAGGCCGCGCAAATCCGCGCGCTCATCGACCAGGCGCCGCTCAGCGCCAAGGCCGGGCTCAAGGCCCGTCTGATCGACCGCATCGAGTACGGCGACCAGTTCACCGACCGCGTCAAGAACTACGGCGGGCATGACCATACGATCATCGAGTACGCCGACTACCGGCGGGTCTCGCTGCTGCCGCACTTCGGCCCTCACGACCGGCTCGCGGTGATCTACGCCGACGGCGCGATTCAGCGCGGGCAGGGCGGATTCGATCCGGTGCTTTCGCCCGGCGGTAACGCGATCGGCTCGGACGATATGGTCGAGGCGCTGGACCAGGCGCGCGATGACGACTCGGTGCGCGCCGTGGTCCTGCGGATCAACTCGCCCGGCGGCTCGGTGATCGCCTCGGAGCTCATCCGGCGCTCGGCCGAGCTGCTGGCCAAGAAGAAGCCGCTGGTGGTCAGCATGTCGGGCTACGCGGCCTCGGGCGGCTACTGGATCGCGATGCCGGCGGAGAAGATTTTCGCCGAGCCCGCGACCATCACGGGATCGATCGGCGTGCTTGGCGGCAAGTTCAATATTGCGCCGCTGATGAACTCGATCGGCGTCAACAGCGCGGCCATCGCGCACGGCGCCAACGCCACGATGTTCGACGCGTTCAGCGATTTCACGCCCGCCCAGCAGCAGCAGTTCCACGATCAGATACTGGGTGAGACCTACCAGCATTTCGTGAACCTGGTGGCGGACGGGCGCGGGCTGACTCCCGCGCGCGTCGATCAGATTGCGCAGGGCCGTGTATGGACCGGCGCGGACGCGATCAAACTCAAGCTGGTCGACGGGATGGGTGGGCTCGACGAGGCGATCAAGGCCGCCCGGGAACTGGCCAAGGTGCCGGAGGATACGAAGCTCGGGCTGCTCGAACTGCCGGCGCCGCCAGGCCTGCTGTCGAGCCTGGTGAAGGGCAAAGTGGGAGCGGCGGGCGCGCTTGGAGCGGGCGTGTCGGCGCAACTGCGCGAGCTGCTCTGGATGTTCGACGCGGCCGGCGGCGCGCGCGGCGGATGGCTCAGGGCGGTGCTGTGTCCGGTGGCGCCGGCGGTCTGACGGGCACCGCGGAGCGCGCGTCGCGGCGGTTCCATTTTCTGTCCGATGGCGCGATATAGTTATCTGGACTCGCGCGCTTGCGCCTTTGACCAACGCGCCGTGCGGGTGCGGCGAAGGTTCATGGAGCCGGAGAAACCATCCCGGAGAAACTATTATGGACGCGCAGCTTGAAGGATTTCTCAACACCCTGGGCGAGGCCGAGCGCGCCGGCGGCCGCGTCCTGCACGAACTAACCCTCGAGGCGCGCGCGCTGGAGCTGCGCGAGCTGCTCAAGAAGGCCGGCCACGACGAGGGCTACTACGCAGGCGAGCTTTCCGCCCATGTCCGCCGTCTCGGCGGCGTCGCCTCCAACAAGACCGGCGACTTCGTCGAGAAAGTGCGCGCGGTGGGCGACTTTCGCGCCAAGCTCGAGCTGCTCAATCGCGGCCAGCGCTGGGTGATTCGCAAGATCGAAGAGCATCTCGCCACCATCGCGGACCCCGAGCTGCGCGCCTTCCTCTCGGTGATGGCCAAGGGCCATTACGTCAATATCGGCGCCCTCGAAGACGCCCTGGAAGAAGGTTTGCTCTGAGCCGTTCCGCCCAGCGCGACGGCGCGGGTCACGGCCGCTTCAATGGCGGCAGCATCTCGGCGGCATCCAGCCCCAGCTCGAGCATTCCTACCGTGCCGAGGCAGAAATCACCGGGCGGAAACTGGATCGGCGCGGTCGCCCCGTCGCGAAATAACCGCTCCAGGGGTGAGGTCTTGAAGATCGCGTGCGCACCGCCCAGGGTCAGCGCGGTGCGGGTGATGCGCGACACCGCCTCACCCACGAAGTACTTGGCGCGAAACATCGCGGCGAGCGCCGCCCGCGTTGGCCCCTGCGTATCGCTCAACCAGGCCGACTGATAAACCAACAGGCGGGCCGCCTCGAGGTCGACGCTCATCTCCGCCACTCGCCGGCGCACGTCGGGATGGTAGGCGAGCGGCTGTACGTAGCCGGGCGGGATCCTGCCCTTGAGCACCCTGACGACTTCCTTATACGCCGCGGCCCCGACTCCCAGGTAGACGGCGGTGTAAGAGGCCCACAGCCAATTCGCTCCGTCGCGGATGAATGAGGGGAAGTCTTCCGTGCTGTAGAGGCCGTCCTCCTCGGGTATCCAGCAATCCTCCAGCAGCACGTTTTCGCTGCGCGTGGCGCGCATCCCGAGCGTGTCCCAGACATGCTCGATGCGGCGGCCGGGGGCGTCGGCTGGAATGAGTACCAGGATGCCGGCCGTGGGCGCTTCGGACTCTTCCGGCCGGGCCAGCATCGCGCAGTAGTCGGACGCCTCGATCATCGAGGCGAACGACTTCTTGCCGTTGACGCGGTAGCCTCCGCCCTCGACGTGCCGTGCGCGTGTCGAGGGGATGCCGTGCGAGGCGGCCAGCCCGGAGGTTTGCGGCTCGGAGAAATTTCCGGCGATAAGCTTGCGCTGTCTGACGACCAGGTCGGCGATGTAACTCTTGGTCGCCTCCGGCACCGCCGCAATCTCCATCAGCGGACCGACGATCGACAGATGCATGTTGAACGCGAGCGCGGTTGCGGGACAGCCCTGCGCCAGTTCCTCCACCGCCAGAGACCACGGGAGCAACCCGACGCCCGCACCACCTCTGTCCTTGGGCACGTTCAATTCATAAAAGCCCTGGTCTCGCAGTGCTGCGTAGTTCTCCATCGGACTGCTTGCTTCGCGATCATGCATGGCCGCTCGGGTGGCGAATTCCGCTGCCAGCCGCCGCGCCCGCGCTTGCAGTTGGCTGGCTTCCGCGGTGATTTGAAAGTCCATCGCTCGCTCTCCCTGAGCTGGTCGGGATCGTCCGCGAGAATCCAAGCAAAGATCGTGCGCAATTTTTCGAGCAGCGGTCCCAGCGCTTCGAGCGCTTGCGGCCCGGCGTGCTTCATCGCTCTGCACGCGTTGCTCGCACACCTTCGGCGCGGGCGTCGCTCGCGCCGCACCGCCGCGCCGATGGGCTGATGATTTAAGCGCGCCGCACGCGATGTCAGCCCTGATGCGGTTCGATCGCCACGTTGCCGGCGGCCACCTTGGCGTCGTCGGCCGCTTGGCCGCGCAACAGCACGCCCTCGGCATGGAGCGCCGCGAGTTCGTTATCGGAGAGCGCGAGCATCTCGCCCAGCACCGCGTCATTGTCTTCACCGACGCGCGAGGCCTTCACGTCGGTGCGGTCGGGCCAATCGGAAAACTTGACCGGCATCCCGGGCACGTCGAACTCGCCGAGCGCTTCGTCGCGCACGCGCCGCACGGTTTTGCGGCCGCGCAGATGCGGATGCTCCATCGCCTCTTCCAGCTTGAGCACGGGAGCGCAGGGCACGCGCTCGCGGTCGAGCACGGCGATGGCGGAGTCGCGGTCGGGAAAAGTCGCGAGCCATCCCTCGATAAGCTCGCGCAGCGCCGCGTTGTTTTTGACCCTGCGCCCGTTGGTCGAGAAGCGTTCGTCCTTCAGCAGGTCGGGCTGGCCCATCGCGCGCAGCAGGCGCGGCATCTCGTGCTGCTGGGCGATCAGCATGATATGGCCGCCGTTGGCCTTGTACACGCCGCACGGGCTGCCCGCCGGATGCATCGAGCCGGTGCGCTTGGGATGGTAGCGGCCGGGCCGCAGCGACAGCACCGGGACGAACAGCTCGTGCATGTGAAAGTAGGTGTCCATCAGCGAGGCGTCGAGGTACTGGCCCTTGCCGGTGCGCTCGCGCGAGAGCAGCGCGAAGCCGACCGCCATCGCGGCCGCCACGCCGGTGGAGATGTCGCCGATCGCCATCGAGGGCACGATCGGCGCGCGGTCGGGCTCGCCAAGCTGGTCGGTGACGCCGGCCAGCGCCGAGCCGATATAGTCGTAGCCGGGACGGCGGCTGAGCGGTCCGCTTTGGCCGGCGGCCGAGATCGAGCACATCACCAGGCGCGGATTGATCTTCGCGAGCGCCTCGTAGCCGAAGCCCATGTCGGCGATCACGCCGGGCGCGAAATTTTCCACCACCACGTCGATCTTCGGGATCATCGCGAGCAGCAGTTCCCTGCCGCGCGGCTTGCGCAGATCGACCGCCAGGCTGCGTTTGCAGTGGTTGTGCTGGAAGTAGTAGCTGCTCATGCCGTCCTTGACGATCCCAAGCTGACGCACGTGGTCGCCGTCGAACGAGCGCTCGACCTTGATCACGTCGGCGCCGAGCTCGCCCAGGATCCGCGTGCAGGTCGGACCCGCCACGTAGTGGGTGAAGTCGAGCACGTGGAAGCCCTCGAGCATCTGCGGCTGCTGCTGTGTCATGTCTGGTCCTTGTCTAAATTTCTGGTCCAATGTCCATATCTAATGCTGGCCTGATTCCGATCCGGTTCCGCGGATCGCGAAGCCGCGAGCGCCAGTCGTCCACCGGCCGCTCCCGTGTCATCATACAAAGCCTCGCGCCGCAATGTCCAAGCGCGCGGCGATGTCCAGGCGATGCCCAAGAATGTCAGGAATGTCCAGGGCGCGGCCGACGGCCAAGATGCGGCGAGAGACGCTGATCGCGAGTCGTTCAGCGTCCGGCGCGCCCGAGGCATTCCGGGCAAAGCCCGTAGAGTTCCATCTTGTGATGGCTCAGCGTGGCGCCGAGTTCGCGTGCGACCGTCTGCTGGAGTTGCTCGATCGCGTCGTTTTCGAATTCGATGATGCGGCCGCAGCGCTCGCAGATGAAGTGGTCGTGATGATGGTCGCCGGCGACTTCATAGCGCGCCTGGCCCTCGTCGAAGTGGCGCTCGTAGAGCAGGTCGCATTCCTTGAGCAGGCGCAAGGTGCGGTAGATGGTGGCGTAGCCGACGTGAGGATTGACCTTCTTGACTTCGGCGTAAAGCTCCTCGGCGCTGATATGACGGCCCAATGCGAAGAAGACCCGCGCGATGTCGTCGCGCTGGCCGGTAGATTTGAGCCCGCGCTCTTTGAGGCGTTTATGGAACTCCGCCATCCGCTGCTCGATCTCGCCGGGCTGCGGTTTGCTTACGGCCGTGCGTGCGATGCTGTCTTCCTGGCGTGGCATAGGAAAGCCGATAGGACTCAGCCGTGACCGGCCTGCCCGGCCCGGCCGGCGCGGTCGGGTTGGCTGGATTGCTCGGGCTGATCGGCTTGGCTTTGCAACAGGCGGCGGGCGGCGGGCGAGAGATAGAGCGTTTCGAGATCGCGCGTACGCAGCGCCTCGAGCAACACCTCGAGCTGCTCGGCGGGAGGCTGGGCGGAATCGATGATGACGAGGTCTTTTTCGCGCAGCCGGCAAGCACCGCCGCGCGCGCGATAGCCGACCTCGCGCAGCAGCCGCTCGCGCCTGACCTGCAATCCGACGCGCTCCGCCGCCTGCGCCAGCTCTTCAACCATCGATGCGATTCGCGCGCCGCCTCTTAACTCAGCCATCTTAACTCATCCATCTTACTTAACTCGCTTGACTCGTCCGTCCTGGAACGCCCCTTGTGACCGCCGAATACGCATGATATCGCGGGATTGTAGGCTGAGGGCCGGGCCGATGATCAAGCGCATCGTGGTAGGTATCGACACCTCCGAACATTCCCGCGTGGCTCAGGCTTACGCCTTCGCGCTGGCGCGCCGGCTGGGCGCCACCCTTATCGGATTGCACGTCGTCGACATCGTTTCGATCGAGGGCTCGTTCTTCCATGATATCTCAGGCTCGCTCGGACTAGAACCCTATCTCGACTTCTCTTCCAGGATGCGCGAGGTGCTGACCGCGCGCGGGCGGGCGGTGGTGGATGAGTTCTGCGCGGCGGCGCAACGCGAGAAGATCGCGGCCGAGCCGCTGATCGACATGGGCGTCGTGGCCAATCAGATTTGCGAGCGGGCCAAGGCCGCCGACCTGGTGATGATCGGGCATCGCGGCGTCCACGAGCGCTTCTCGACGGGCCTGTTGGGCTCGACCGCCGAGAGCGTGGCGCGCAAGAGCCCCCGGCCGCTGTTCGTCTCGCCCAAGCGCTTGCGCGAGATCAAGCGCCTGACGCTCGCCTACGACGGCAGCGAACGGGCGTCCAAGGCGATGCACGCGGCGGCGGAGTTCGCCACCGAACTCGGCGCACCGCTCACTGTGATAACCGTCGCGCGCGATGCGCAGATGGGCGAGCGGGTGATGGGCGAGGCGCGCCACTACCTGGAACCCTACCACGTCGACGCCTCGTTCAAGCTGCTGAGCGGCCACGCGCACGAGGAGATCGTGCGCTTCCTCGGCGAGAGCGAGACCGACCTGCTGTTCATCGGGGCCTACGGCCACAGCCGGATAATCGAGATGGTGCTGGGCTCGACCACCGAGTACGTGCTGCGCAACGCTCCCTGCCCGGTATTTCTGTCGCGCTAAGCTATCGCTAACCAAGCGATCGCCGCCAATCAGCGCGCCAGCAGCTTACGCTGTCTTCGCTTTAGCGTGGTTTCTCATATCCTTTGCTGAATACCGCTGCTAACAGCCGCGAATTGCCGACTCAGCACTTTTTTTCTTGCGACTAGACGCCATGCATGCTACAAAGCGCCGTATGCCGTTTTCTTCTACTTATTATCTATAGAGATCGAGGAATTGCCATGTTTCGAGCCTGTGCGCGATTGTTCTTCGTCGGTTTGCTAGTCGCGCTCTCGGGCGCGTCCGCTCGGACGTCTGAAGGTCCGCAGGGAATGGTCCGGCTGCCGGGCCACGTGTTGCCCGCGCTGACGAAGGCGACAACCGTTCCATCGAAGCCGGGAAGCGGCGCGCAGCCGATGACGCTGACGATCGTTCTGAGGCGTGACGATCAAGCGGGCTTCGAGTACTATTTCCACGAGCTTTACGACCCTCACTCAAAGAACTTCCATCGTTTTCTGACGCAGCAGCAGGTCGCGGACCGCTTCGGTCCCTCGCAAGGCGACTACAATTCGATCCTGGCCTACCTCCGCGCGAATGGCTTCGCGTTCGAACGAGGTTCCTCGAATCGCTTGACGCTCACCGTCAGCGGCACACGAGCGAAAGCCGAGCGAGCTTTTGCCGTTCGAATTCATGATTACAAGATCGGCCAAGTAACGTTTCACGCCAACGATGGCGATCCGGAGTTTCCAGGCAACCTGGCGGACAAGGTCGAATCGATTGCAGGGCTGTCCAATTTAGCTCAGGCAAAAACTACTATATGGAAAGCGATCATCGATGCCTTCTGCGATCCCTGGGTGGAAGCGTGCGCTCAGGGCAACTGCTGGCAAAGCTGTAATGAGCAATACCAAGGAGACCCGGCCTCGCAAGCCTGCAAAGACTGCGTAGCTAAAGAAAAGCCGACCCTTCTGAAGCAGTGTGAGACCGAGCACGGAATCTCTCACACAGCGAACGGATCGGGAACGGACCCTGGCTCGTGGCTGGCCATGGATGGCACCGGTCAGACGGTTGGCCTGATCGAGTTCGACAATTTTCACCCGAGTGACGTCGGCGATTACATCAACCTGTTCGGGCTTAAAGCTAGTATCGGCAACCTAAGCGAAGTGAACATTGGCGGCGGCGCGCCGCTCGGGAGCGACGAAAGCGAGGTCCTGCTCGACATAGACGCGGTGATGACCATCGCGCCGGGAGCCAAGGTGGTTGTCTACGACGCTCCTTGGAGCGGTTCCGGCACCAGCTTTCAGGCACTGTTCAATGCGGCTATCGACGGCGGCTCGACTATTATCAGTAATAGCTGGGCCTATTGCGAAGACCAGACCACGCTCGCCGACGTCCAGGGCATCGATTCAATCTTTCAGAGTGCCGCCGTCTCAAACATCAGCATCTTTAATGGCGCGGGCGATAGCGGCAGCACATGTCTGGACGGCAGCGCAAATACCGTCGCGGTTCCAGCAGACTCCCCCAACGCGACCGCGGTCGGCGGATCTTCGCTCAGCGAAAGTCCCGTCGGGATATACGGGAGCGAGGCATGGTGGAACGGGGTCGGAGCGACGCCGCCGTCGGGCCAGGGCGGGTTCGGCATCAGTAAGTTCTTTCCTGCTCCAAGCTATCAATCCGGATTGGGAACAAGCGGACGCTCGTTGCCCGACCTCGCCATCAATGCCGACCCTGCCAACGGGGTAGTTATCTGCCAGGCCGACAACGGTGGGTGTCCCTCGGGGCTATCGTTCGGAGGAACCAGCCTTGCGGCCCCGGAATGGGCGGCGTTTGCGGCGATCCTCAATCAGGCCCAGGGCAAAGACCTGGGCTTTTTCAATCCGCTGTTGTATCCGCTGGCGAACACCGACGCATTCCACAATGCTGCGTCGATGGGCAGCGATTTCGCCCACGTGGGACTCGGTTCGCCTAACCTCAACGTGATGTCGCTGGCACTGGCGAAGACGACGGCCGGCGCAGTCGATCCGGCCGTCTCGGAGGTCGATATCGAGGGCACAGATGAGCCGCCCCCCATCGCGGGCTTTCCGGACGACGGTTCGACCTCAGTCAATTTTGTCGTGATTCTGCGGGACAGTAACGGCAATACGGTCAGTGGCAAAACGGTGACTTTGGCCCCCAGTTCCGGTACCAGCGCCGTAATTACGCCCTCCAGCGCAGTAACTAACGTCGCGAACGGGGCCGCGATCTTCAAGGTCACGGATTTGCTCGCCGAGGCTCCGACTTTCACGGCGACAGATACCGATGACGGAATTCAGCTATCTCAGAAACCAACTCTGGGCTTCGTGCCTCCACCCGCGGCTTCCGCAAGCATCGGCGCGGCTCCGAGCAGCGTCAACAACGACGGCACCTCGCAAGCTACGATCACCGTCACGTTGAAAGATTCGCTCGGACGGCCGACGCCGGGCAAGCTCGTAAATATCGCGCAAACCGGCACCTCGATAGCGACCGGTCCGAGCCCGCAGGTTACCGACGTCAACGGCGATATCCAATTCTTCGCAACCGATGTCGTGAGCGAGACGGTCACCTATACCGCGGTGGACGTGACCGACGGCAACCTGCCAGTGCCGGGCTCGGCAAGTGTGACCTTCACCGGCAGCCCGAGTAACGCCTGTGGCGGCAGCCTTCCGGTCGCCGCACCTGGATTTGTCGTCGTGCCCTACGCTACTGGTTTCAACGCTCAGAATGTCTCGGCCGGCGGCGTCAATTTCGGCTGCTGGGGAGCAAGCGGACTCGCCTTCGATAGTTCGCGCAATCTCTATGTCAACGATTTCCCCACCGGGAACATCTACAAATTCCCGCCCGGCGTCGGCGGAGTCGCAGACGCCAGCACGCAGCTCAACTCCTCGTCGCTCGGAGTAACGCTGGCCGGTCTTGCGTTCGATAAGAATGGCGATTTGTTCGCCAGCCGTGACGTGACCACCGGCAACTTTACCACCGGCGCGGTAATGCAGCTCGATCCCACTACGGGTGCCGTGACCAGAACGATTTCCGCCGGATTGACCTGTCCGACGACGATTTCGATCGATCCGCTCAGCGGAGATCTCTTTACCGATGACACCTGTACGGGCGCTGGTTCGGACAACGCCTCGATCTGGCGAGTCTCCGGTCCGGGTGGCGCGTCGCCGTCGACCTCCGTTTACGTCACGATGCCGGGCACTCCCAACGCGACGCTGGCGTTCGCTCCCGGAGGAACGATTTACGCGTGGGCGGTGACGGGCGGGGCGGCAGTGGTCGCCAGCGTGAGCGGCACGAACGGTCCGGTCACGCCGACGGTCAGCGTCCTGCCGGGATTACAAGTTTCCAATCTCGGACTCCTGGCGGGTGGCACCGGTGCAGGCACGTATCTGATCGCGACTCCTTACGTGAACAACGCCACGGTCGGCATCAACAGTGTCGATCTGACGACGAGTCCGCCGAGTCTCGGCACCTCCTTCGCCACCGCCTCGGGCGCCGACTTCATGACCTTCGGCCCCGACGGATGCATCTACGCCGCGCAGGGGACCACCGTGTTCAAGATCACGGCCACGGATGGCAGTTGCAACTACGGCACGTCGCTGGGGTCTCCGACACTCGTGCTCTCGCCTACGTCGGTGTCGCCCAATCCAGCGCAAGGGAGCCCGCGGAGCTTCACCGCGCAGTTCCACTTTACGAGCGTGCCGGACGGAACGCCGGTTTCGCTCGGCGTGAGCGGTGCCAACCCACGGACCCTGCAAGCCAACACTACCGGTGGCGCGGCTTCGTTCAGCTATACGGGTGCGCATGAGGGTGTGGATACCTTATTCGCTACCGCCACGCTCAACAGCGCTACCGTGGCTTCAAATAATTCGGTGGTCACCTGGGGCGCCGGAACCGACGTGACTTTCCTTACGCTCAATCAGAGTCCGACCGGCGCAACGACCGGTCAGCCGGTGAATCTGACGGCGAATCTGACCGATATATCGCTCACGCCCGCCGCTGCCATTTCGGGCCAGCAGGTAAGTTTCACGTTGGGAGGCGCAAACTGCTCGGCCACCACCGACTCGAACGGCAATGCAGGCTGCCAGGTGACTGCGAGCGGCACAGGTACTATGACGCTGAGCGCGAACTTCGCCGGCACCTCGCAATACAACTCGTCGAGCGCTTCGAAGGGCTTCAACGTGCTCGCCCCAACGCCGACGCCGGCTCCGCCGACGCCGACTCCAACTCCGATTCCACCAACGCCGACTCCGATTCCACCAACGCCGACTCCGATTCCACCAACGCCGACTCCGATTCCACCAACGCCGACTCCGATTCCACCGACTCCGACTCCGATTCCACCGACGCCGACTCCGATTCCACCGACGCCGACTCCTATGCCGACGGCAACCCCGACTCCAAGCGGACATGGGCGCTTGCTGATCTTCCCGCGGGATTTGGTGTTCGTAACGCGGGCAGGTGAAAAGAGTCCACCGCGGCCGGTGACAGCGACCAACGTGAGCCTGGTGGGCGTGCAATTCAGCAGTGTGGCGCTCAGTGGAAGCCCGTTCGCGATCAATAAGAACCAATGCCAGGGGAGACTGGCTCCGCTGAGAACTTGCCTGGTAACGGTAACGTTCAGTTCGAAGCAGGTCGGACAGTTCGATGGCGTGTTGACGTTTACCGACACCGCCGATGGCAGCCCTCAAACCGTCCGGCTGCATGCCACGGCTTTAAAATCCAAGGACCGGGATGGTGACGGGGATGGTGACCGGGATGACAGACACTAGGAGATGAAGAACGCCGGGAGACCGGCGTCATTCTCCGTGAAACGACACGTTGATCGAGATTGTCGCCGGATGGAGGCTCCGTTCAAGCTGCCGAGCGGCCACGCATACGAAGAGATCGTGCGCTTCCTCGGCGAGAGCGAGACCGACCTGCTGTTGATCGGCGCCTCGGCCACAGCCGGATTATCGAGATGGTGCTGGGCTCGACCATCGAGCACAGTGCTGCGCAACGCTCCCTGCCCGGTATTTTTGTCACGCTAGACCGTAACCGGGGTTACCCCGGCATTGTCAAAAGGCTCCGTGATCCGTACACTTTGCCCTGCGATAGGCTGGCGCGCTCGATTCCCACTCCCTGGAGAGTCGGGTAATTCGTAACGGAGGTTTGCCGCTGTAACGAACGGCAACGAATTGAGAAGGGGGAAGTACGGACGTGCTAAGAAAACTCGGAACCTACCTGCTCTGCGTGGCGGTCGCCGGCTTCGCCGCGGGCTGCTCATCGACGGCTAGCCGTACCCAGTACTGTTTGGTTGGCGCGGGTCTTGGCGCCCTTGCGGGCGGCGGCATTGCCGCGGCCGCGATCGCCGACGGCCATGGAGGCTCGAAATCTTACGAGATCGGAGTTCCAGCCGCCGCCGTCGGCGGCGCGATCGTGGGCGGGATCATAGGATGTTTGGCGTACAAGGAAGCGCCGCCACCACCACCGCCGCCGCCACCGCCGCCTCCTCCCCCGCCGCCACCGCCGCCGCCAGCGCCGGAAAAGATCATCCTGCGTGGCGTGCACTTTGACTTTAACAAGTACAACATCCGTCCAGAGGATGCGGCCGTGCTCGACGAGGCCGCGGAAACCCTGAAGGCGCATCCGAACGTGTCGGTCAACGTCAACGGCTATTGCGACGCGATCGGCTCGGTCAGGTACAACCTGAAGCTCTCCGAGCGCCGGTCCAACGCGGTCGTGAAGTACTTGGCCGACCACGGTATCGCGGATAGTCGCTTGAGCCCGCACGGTTACGGGAAGACGGACTTCGTCGCCACCAACAAGACGGCCGAAGGACGCGCCCAGAACCGCCGGGTCGAACTGGTGCCGAACCAGTAGAATCCGCGATCTGTAAGGTCTGACAGTCAGCTACGAATGCGGCCGCAGCTCCCCTGACGGGGGCTGCGGCCGTTATTTTTAACGATGAACGGTGCGCCTTTCGTACCGGCGCGCAGATTGCGCTAGGGAGATAGTCTCGCGGCGCGTCAGAATCCGCGGATGGACTAGGACTGTGCCCGCCGTCGCCGGCCGATTTGGTTTACCGGCGGGCGACTTGTGGATAGAAACCGCTCAATTACGCGAGCGTGCGCGAGGTCCGAGCAAGCGATCGCCGTTATAGTGGATGAGGTGATCGGGTATCTCAGCGACCCACACTTCCGTTTCCCAGGCAATATTGCGAAGGTGTTTGCGGAACTCTGCCATGTCCGGAAAGGCACTCAGGTAAACTATGCCTGCCGTACAGTCAGCGAGCATTCGCTCTAATTCGAGCACGCGCTTGGGAGACATCGGGCCATGTGACGTTACGACCTCGATCAGGAATAGCCAGTTTCGCGCTTCATCAAACAGGATGACGTCCGGCAGCTTATCGTGATCGGTTATTGGAACGTGAAGCTATGCCAGACGGTCCGCGTCTATACGAAGATTCTTTTGGGCGGTGTCCCCAAGATACAGCAGTCGAGAATTCGGTGCGAAGCGCGCGCCAAAGGTCTCGATTACAGCCTTTTGCACCGCATTGTGTTCGCCCGGCGACAGCTCGAGTGAGGTACCATCTGGCAACTTGACCGGTATCAGTCGGCTGGCGCGTTCTCTACGAAAAATCTCGATCAGCGGCGCACGGTTGCTAAGGAAGCTTTGTACCGCTGTCTCCCACACGGGCGTTCCAAATCGTCTGATTGCCGCTAGAGCGGATTCGGAAACCGCATAATGAGCGCGCGGGCTATTGGTCGGCAAGTCAGGTTCGAACGGATTGTAGTCCGCAATACCAGCCAGGACGAATTGGTGAAGTACCTGACGACGCACTGTTTCGCGGGTATTCGGTGCGTATTTGACGCGATACTCCCGCCAGACAAAGTCCATCACGCCCTTGGTCACCGTGCGTGCCTCTCGTGTGGCATCCGTCCACGGATCCTTGATGCCGAGACCGCACAGGGCAAGCAGTGTGAGCGCAGAGATCCGGTTCTGCTGTGGTAAAGGAAGACCCAAGGCTCTGAGGATAGTCTGAGCCTGCCGAAGCCTGACGGTCTTGTCCACGGCTAGGATCTCAGGGCATCGCTTACGATGTCGTCGAGCCTCTCATAACAATCGTCAAGCTTTCTGGCGCGCCGCCCGATTCGCAGGAGTGTCGCGTGCGGTGGAAGGGGTATTCCTCGAAGTTCAGTCGCACTCACCTGGGTATTGCCGCTGGAAACGCGAAAGTAGACGTCCAGCAGGGAGCTGTTCAGAAGCGCAGAAAGTCCCCACGCCTCATCCTCTTCCAATTCACTACCGGGGCGGTGGATATAGTTCAGGTGGTTTTCGATTCCCAAAAACTGGCTTGGATTGGTGCTCTTGATCCAGGGTGCCGCGACCAGCCGGCGAACCTCTTCCTTTGCACTGAAGCGCCGGAGCAGCACGTAATTGCGATTCGGCACCAGTAGCGCTCTCTTGATGGGAGATATCCGTATGTACTGCGGCTTGTGCGCTGCATTCGGCCAGCACACGCGCATCGCATGAACGTGGTGCATCCATATGAGAGGCGCAAGTGCGGCATCAGCGCGGCCCATCTGAAGGAATTCGATGGCTCGGAATGGAACTACCGGTCCAGTCGATATGTTCAAACCGTACTCGTGGAGAGACCCCGGCCAAGAATCGACGACGCGAAGGGCATGGTCTTCGCCGTCCAGGACAGGCAAACGCAGCACCAAGTCGGCGCTGGTCATGTCGAGCGCAGATGTCAGCGGCATTGAACGCTGGACGAGGTTTTTGAGGTCTGCCACGCCGTTGCTACTTGAAACTACGAGCGTTGGGCATCCAGCGCTCCGGTGCCATGCATCATCGCGAACGCCTCTTACAATGATGTTCTCCTGAAGCACATCGTCGCGACCAAATGCCTCACGGCGCGAGTTGAATATGTGAACCGAGATCAGCCGCACGCTTGCGAAGAAATTTTCTCTAAAGGCGCGGAAATAAGAGCCGGACGTGAAGCTCCGCGGCGTAATAAACGCCAGTTCGCCGCCTTCGCGCAACAGAGCGGCGCAGGCCGCCATGAATAAGGCGTAGATGTTGGGCTGTCCGTGAACGACGGACGTCGCTGGTTGAGCGCGCGGGTCGGACTTCGGAATCTTGAAGTAAGGCGGATTGGCTACGACCAAGTCGAAGCGGGTGTAATCTCCGCTGTCGAACAGAGTCCCTGTCGAACGCAGCCCCTCCGCGTTCTCCAGGACGAAGTCCTGATGTTTGACCACTGCTCGAAGCGAAATATTCCGTAGTGCTGCCCAACGCGTCAGGTAATCAACGGCCACGCGGAGAGCTTCGGCCATTTCGACGTCGATTTCGTAGGCCACTAACTCTACGTCGCAGGGTCGGTTCGTTTCGCTTCGTCGCGCCAGTGCTTCCACCAGGGCGCAAATGAGAGTTCCGGAGCCGGCTGCGGGATCGAGGATGCGCACCGACGGCCGATCATTTTCGAACGCGGCGGCGACAAAGTCCGCCACTTCGACCGGCGTAAGATATATCCCGATCCCTTTGCGGTAAGTCGCTGACTTGCGACTGACAACCTCCGATCCTATGCGATCGGCATAAATGGTCGGGCGTTCGCCCTGGTCAGGAATGGATATTGCCGTCACGGGATCTGTTATTTTCGCAAACGACTTTCGCCAGTATGAATGGCTTCTGACGCAGCCTCAATCTCCAGTCCGCACCCCTCGGATGTCTTTCGTCGCCAGGACTTCGATGGCCGGCGTGCGATTGCCGGTGCAACTGATCATCCGCGGGGCGGAGAGGCACCTGGTCGAGAAACCCAGCTTGCGATACAGACGCAGGATGCGCGGTGTCGCCTGGTTCGACAGCACCACGGGTCCGCGATGCCGGGCGAGGAATTCGGCCAGGCGCACCTGCTCCGCCCAGCCGAATTGCTCCTTCGAATACTGCGTGAACTCGACGTCGTAGGGCGGGTCGGCGTAGATGAAGTCGCCCGGGTCGAGCTCCAGCGCCGCGAAATCGCCGGCCGAAAAGTCCCATCGCTTGAACGCCGTCCGGTAGGTGGAAAAGTCGATCGTATAATTGATCCGCTCGTAGCGGCCGAAGGGCACGTTGAACTCGCCCTTGCGGTTGAACCGGCAAAGCCCGTTGTAGCCGGTGCGATTGAGATAGTAGAACAGCCCGGCCGCCTCCGCGCACTCGCCGGCGCCCGCCGCGACCAGGCAGTTGAAGCGTTCGCGATGGCGGTAGAAGAGCGCCTGCTCATTGCGCATCGGAATTTCGCGCATCGCAGCTTCGACCTCTAGCCCGCGCTTGAGCCATCGATAGAAGTTCACCACGTGCGGATTGATATCGCTGAGCCGCGCCCGCGCCGGCCTCAGGCCCAGCGCGACCGCCAGACCGCCGCAAAACGGCTCGACCAGCCTTCGTCCATGAAACCGCCGCCACAACGGAGCGACGTGCGGAACCAGCCATCGCTTGCCGCCCGCCCATTTTAGCGGCGGCCGCGGGCCTGCGTCGGCAGTGCGCGGAAGGGCGCGGGTCTGCGGCACGATGGGCGAGTGCGGCCGCGTCACCAAAACGCCTGGCGCGGCGCTCATGCCTGCGGCTCCGCGGCGCGGCGCTCGATGAAGCGCGCGAGCAGCATCCGCATCGTCTCGATCGGCTGAATTCCGGTGAGCGGAAAGTCGCCCAGGATGAAACTCGGGTAGCCGAGCGCGGAAAAGCGGTCCGCCTCGATTTTGTTCGCGGCGATTCGCGCGGCCATCCGGCCCCGTTCGACCTCGTCGCGAAAGTGCGCGGATTCCAGGCCGGCGCGCGCGGCGATCGCGCTCAACACGTCCAGGTCGCCGATCTCGGCGCGCTGCTCGAAGGCGGCGCGGAACACCGCGTCATGGTAAGCCGCGAACGCGCCGGCCTCGCGCGCGAGTTCCGAGCCCTGGAGCGCCTTGTCCGAGTCGAGCCAGCGCGCGGGCGGCTCGACTGCGACCCCGGTTTCGGCGGCGACGTTGCGGATCCTGCCCAGCTCGAGCTGGCCCAGCGGCAGTCCGGGGCGGGTGCGATAATTGCGCAGCGCAATCGGCACGCCCTTCCATAGCGCGGTGAAGCCGAGCTCGCGCTCGAGCTGGCCGACGATGCGCCACGCGATGTAACAGAGCGTCGAGGCGTAGTCGAAATAAACCGGGATTACGATCTTCGGCATCGTTGCTCGAGTCAAATATTGGCCCCTTACACGCGCGCGAGCAATTCCCCGTCGCCGCTTGCCTGGCGCCGGTCATCGCCGCAATGCTGGAGCATGGCGATACAAAGACGCGAAGTGCTGAAGCTCGGCGTGGTGGACCTCGGCGTCGAGAAAGCGGAGCTGCCCAACGGCGTGACGGTTGACCTGGCAGTCATACGCCATCCGGGCGCCAGCGCGGTCGTGGCGCTCGACCAGCATCGCCGCGTGACACTGCTTCGCCAATGGCGCCATGCGATGGGCGGTTGGATGTGGGAGATTCCCGCCGGATGCCGCCGCGAGGGCGAGAGCGCGCGCGCGTGCGCCGAGCGCGAGTTGAGCGAGGAGGCCGGACTGAGCGCTCGCTGTTGGGACCATCTCGGCGGGATCGTCACGATCCCCAGCTTCTGCGACGAGCGTATCGAGCTTTACCTGGCGCGCGAGCTGGATGACGCTCCGGGCGAGCTTGACCATGATGAAGTGATCAGTGCGCAGCCGGTTGATTTGGAACAAGCGTTGGAGATGATTGTGCGCGGCGAGATGGTCGACGCGAAATCGATCGTAGCGCTGTTACGCGCGCGCGACTTTCTGGCCGGAGGCAAGTGAGCGGCAAGTGGGCGCGGATGCTCCCGCTCTTGGACGATTCGACAGCGAAATCAAGGCCTGCGCGCCATCGAAAGCCAATCCAACTTGGGTCGCGCGCTTGGGTCGCGCAGAGCCAAAACCCGCTCTGGGCACTGTGGCGCCGGCCGCATGCCCTAACGCAAGGATCCAACAGGCTGGCCACGATTTGCAGGCTGACCGCGAATTACGCGGTCGCCTGCGAATCAGGCAGCGTGTCTATTCGACGACCACTTCGTCCGGAAACAGGAAAGTGGTCGCGCCGTCGTCAAATTGCACCAACAGCATGCGGCGCCCGAGGTTGTCCACGGAACGCAGGATGCGAGGTTTTTCGCTGAATCTGCTCAACCCTTCATGGTCTCGGACAGGTTTGAGCAAACGACAATGCCGCCCAACCAAGGTCTCGAAATTTGTACTTTCCATGTTCATCGCTGTCCTTCCACCAGCCAATCTCCCCCGCCCGCCTACTGGAGGCATGCTCTGCTCCGGTACAGTAGCAATGATCGCGCCTACTAATTAGACGTTCTGCCGCCGACTTTGATTCTCGTCCACAGCTTGTTGAAAAAACCAAGCAATTAAGGCCTTTTGCAAAATTCCTAGCCCTTAGCCATTAACAGCATCGGGCGGCGCTATTACGCGCTCTTGATTTGCGCCTTGAATCGCGTCAGGTAGAGGTTGAACTGATTTCGGATGGACCGGTTTGAGATGAGGACTTCCGTACCGCAGCACCGCCCAATCATCAACAACACCGTTTATCGCTAACGGACGCCCAATCCTCAAGATACTCGTTATAGATGCTATGTCAACGTTATATCCGCTGATTATGGGCCGTGAGGCGATGGTCTCCACTGAGCACTACCTCTCGGCAGCGGCTGGTGCCCGCATCTTCGACCGCGGCGGCAATGCCATCGACGCCGCCGTCGCCGCAGCCTTGGTCGAGGGTGTCGTCAACCCCCACATGCACACGATCGGTGGCGAGGCGCCGATGCTGATCCGGGTGGGGTCGAGCCAGCGGCTGGTCGCGGTCAACGGCAATACGATGGCGCCCGCGCGTGCCACGATCGCTCATTACCGGGCGCTCGGGCTGGATCTCGTTCCGGGTGAAGGATTGCTCGCCGCTGGAGTACCTGCGGCCTTCGGCGCGTTTGCGTGTGCGTTGGAGAACTTCGGCACCAAATCGCTCGCCGAAGTCGCCGGCCCGGCGCTGGCGCTATGCGAAGACGGCTTCCCGATGCATCCGGGGCTGTGCGGCGACGACGCTTCGATCGACGTTCCCGGCCTTGGCTTGGGCTCGATCCACGCCAACGCCGAGCTATTTCGCACGCGATGGCCGTCGACCGCGCGCATCTACATGCCCGGCGGCGAACTTCCGCGCTCGGGCGACATCATCAGGAATCCCGCGCTGGCGAATATGTTGCGCCGCCTGCTCGACGCCGAAGCCGGCGCGCACCACGGTGGGCGCGAGGCCGGAGTGCGCGCGGCGGTCGAGCGCTTCTACCGCGGCGACATCGCGCACGAGATCGTTGCGCATTCGGAGGCGCACGGCGGCCTGCTGGCGCTCGAGGACCTCGCCACGTTCACCACCCGGATAGAAGAGCCGACGAGCCGCACTTACCGCGGCGCAACCGTCTTCAAATGCGGCCCGTGGTCGCAAGGGCCGGTCTTCCTGCAACAGCTCGCGCTGCTGGAGGGCTTCGACCTCGCCGCGATGGGGCACAACTCGGCCGCCTACCTGCATACGCTGATCGAGGTGGCCAAGCTCGCGTTCGCCGACCGCGAGGCCTACTACGCCGACCCCGAATTCGCCGACGTGCCGCTCAAAGAGTTGTTCTCGGAGCGCTACGCGGCGCTGCGCCGCGCGCTGGTCGATCCGAAGCGCGCCTCGATGGAACTGCGGCCGGGCGATCCGCGTGCGATGCGCGCCGAGCTGGGCGCCCCGACACATCCGCGTTCGTGGGGCGCCGGCACCACGCATGTCGACGCCGCCGATCGCCAGGGCAATGTGATTGCGATCACCCCGAGCGGTGCGTGGCTGCGCAGCTCGCCGGTCGCCGACGCGCTGGGCTTTCCACTCGGCACGCGCCTGCAGACCTTCTATCTCGACCAGCGCCATCCCAACGCGCTTGCGCCGCACAAGCGCCCGCGTACGACGCTGACGCCGTCGCTGGCGGTGATGCCCGACGGCCGCTGGATCGCGTTCGGCACCCAGGGCGGCGATCAGCAGGACCAGTGGACGCTGCAATTTTTCCTCAACCTGGCCGACTTCGGGATGGACTTGCAGCAGGCGATCGAAGCGCCGCGGTACTCGTGCATGCACGCTCCGTCGTCGTTCCATCCGCACGACGCCTCGCCGGGGCTGGTGCGCGTGGAGAGCCGTATCGACGAGGGCGTGCGCGCCGAGCTTGCCGCGCGTGGCCACAAGGTCGAGACGCGTCCGCCGTGGTGCGACGGCAACGTGCTCGCGGTGGCGCTGGACGGGGCGCGCGGGCGGTTGGCGGCCGGCGCCGACCCGCGCGGCCAGATCGCGGCGCTGATGCCGGCCCAGGCGATCGGCTGGTAAGCCGATGGTCGCGCGGGTGATACCGATGACGCGAGGGATGAGCACGGTCCGTGCGGCGGCGGCGATGACCGTGCTCCTGGTGGTGATTGCGGCCGGGAACGCGCGGGCGCAGGGCGAGCTGTTCAATCCGGTGCGAATCGCCGGCGCTGCCACCAGCGATCCGTCAAAAATTATCGATCTGACCTATAGCTTCAACGCTTCGACCATCTACTGGCCCACCGAAGGCGGATTCGAGCATAAGTTTGAGCTGTTCGGGATACAGCCGGGCGGTTATTTCTACTCTTCGGCCAGGTTCGCGGCGGCCGAACACGGCGGCACGCACATGGACGCGCCGCTGCATTTCAACCGCAACGGGATGTCGGTCGACCAGGTGCCGATGAGTTATTTCGTGGGGCCGGCGGTGGTAATCGACTTCTCGGCGCGCTCGCTCAATTACCCCGACGCCACGATGACCGTCGAGGACATTCACGCCTACGAAAGAACTCACGGCGAGGTTCCCTCGGGTGCGATTGTGGTGGGGCGCTCCGGATGGGGTCGCTTCTGGCCCGACAAGAAGCACTACCTCGGCAGCGACCAGCCGGGTGACGTCACCCATCTGCATTTTCCCGGCTTTTCCCCCGAAGCTGTGAAATTTTTACTGACTGATCGCAACGTGATGGCGCTGGCGATCGACACTGCCAGCCTCGACCCTGGCAACTCCAGGGACTTTCCGGTCCATCGGATGTGGCTCGGCGCGAACCGCGTGGGATTTGAAAACCTTGCCAATGCGGATAAACTGCCGTTCAGCGGCGCGACGATTTTTTGCATCCCGATGAAGATCGACAAGGGCACGGGAGCGCCGGCACGCATTTTCGCGGTGCTCCCGTAGGGGACTCACTCGCGGATTCCCAATAGTTGAGAACGAAGCCGACCTTGGCGCCGAAACGTCGCCAAAACGTCGCCAAAACGTCTTGGCGGCCGCGCGCGCCATGGCGCTGCGGGCAGGTCGGGCCGCCAAGGGTGCATAATCAATTGTGCCAAATAGTTGCACCAAACGGTTGCACTGCCGCCATCGGGGACTAAGAGTCGGAAGCAAGAGACGAGGAAAAAGGGTAAAAGAGGGATGGCCGCGGTCGGCATGAAAACTGCTCACGATTAACCGGGGTAAAAGACGGCCGGGCAGATAGAGCGATGTATGTCAGTGGACGGAACAAAGGTACGAAACCGGTAATCCTACTCTACGTAGACAGGAGGGGGGCGAGTGATGCGCAAGGGCGTGATCACGACGATCTTGATGATGGCGGTGGCCGCGGCTCTTTTAGTCGCGGGATGCTCTGGGCAGCCGCTCTCGACCCGTGAAAAGGGCACGCTTATCGGCGGCGGATTGGGCGCAGCGACCGGCGCGATTATCGGCGCCGCGGTGGGAGCACCCGGCGCGGGCGCGGCGATCGGCGGAGCGCTTGGTGGCGTGGGCGGCTTCGCGGTCGGCAACTCGATGCAGAACAACGAAAACGCGCAAGCGCAGACCCAAAGTCAGATCCAACAGCAGCAACAACAGCTCGAGCAACAGCGTCTACAGATCCAGCAACTCAAGCAGCAGCAGGAGACGGAATAGTCGTTCTGTTGCGGGGAAACCCATGAAGTATTCCAGAAGCCCCAACAAGGGCATATTGGCGACGGTGGCATTCGTGCTGATTGCGGCCTTTGCGCTGGCGGGATGCAGCGGTCAGCCGTTGTCGACCCGTGAGGAAGGCACGCTCGGCGGTGGCGTGCTGGGCGCGGGTGCCGGAGCGATAATCGGCGCCGCGGTTGGCAGTCCAGGGGCCGGCGCCGCGATTGGTGGCGCGCTCGGCGCGGGCACCGGCTACGTCATCAGCAACTCGATGCAGAACACTCAGGACGCGCAGGCGCAGACCCAGAGCCAGATCCAACAGCAGCAACAGCAACTCGAACAGCAGCGCCAGCAGATCGAGCAGCTCAAGCAGCAGCAGCAAACCGAATGAGTGGTGAACGGCTGCGGCGGCCCGCGGGAGATGAGGCGAGGCATCGATAATGAACAAGCCGGGCAAGTTTAGCTTTCGCGGAGCAATGATCGCGACGGCGGCGCTGTCGTTGATCGTGACCCTCGAACTTGCCGGATGCGGCCCGCAGGGGATGTCCACGACCACGGAAGGAACGCTGGGCGGCGGTGTGCTGGGCGGCGGCGCCGGTGCGCTAGTCGGCGCGGCGGTGGGACATCCACTCGCCGGCGCGGCGATCGGCGGTGCGCTGGGCGCAGGCACCGGCTACGTGGTGGGCAACTCGATGGAGAATTCACAGGCCGCATCGGCGCAGCAGCAAGGGCAGATCCAGAGCCAGCAGCAGGAGATCGAGAGTCAGCGCCGCCAGATCGAGCAGCTTCAGCAGCAACAACAAACCGAATAACGAGAACGTGCAACAGTGATGAGCGCCGTGCGGCGCGGAGTCCCGAAGCGGGCGCCGCGCCGCACGGCGTTTGGTTTCGCCCTGGCGTATCGCGCTAGGCCGGATGGCAAAGCTTGCACGCACGCAACCCCGCGCTGCGCGCATGGCCCGAATCGGCAAAGATAATCGATCTGGCGGGACTGGCTCGCATCGCCGCGTGGCATTGCGGCCGGCAGAAGATGTGCGTCACCAGATGCCCCATCACACTGCTCGCGGGCAGTCGATGGTCGCGGGCAACGCTGAAGCCTTCGGCGCGCAACAACTTGATCTTGCGCGCCACGCCGCCGCCGTAATTGCCGATCGTGCCGTCGGAGCGGATCACGCGATGGCATGGGACGTAGAGCGGCACCGGATTGATCGCCATCGTGTTGCCGATCGCGCGCTGGCTCGACGGCGCACCGACCGCCGCCGCCAGCCCCTGGTAGGTGATGACCGAGCCGGGCGGTATGGTGCGGCGCAGCCGCATGAGCGCGCGCCGCTGGAAATCGCTCCGCACCAGGCTGAGGTCGACCGGGCGGTCGAGCGCATGCATGTCGCCGTTCAAGTAGCGCTCGATCTCGCGCTCGATACGTTCGCCGACGCGCGGGTCTTCGACCAGGTCGAAACCCTCCTTGAGCGCCGCCAGCGCGTCGGGTGCGTCGGGCACGTCGAGGAACTGCACCGCGAGCAGGCCGCGCGCGCTCTCGGCCACCAGCAGGCGGCCGACCGGCGAGTCGATTACTCCCACGCGAGCGAGCGGCCTGCGCGCACGGCCAAGCGCCCGCGCGAGCTTGGGACGCACCGCGCGCAGCGCCGCGTCGACCGCGGCGTCGTCGGGCGCGCCGTCCATCTCGAGCGGCCCGTCATCGTCGAGCATCTCGCGCATCAATATCTCGTCCTTGAGCGTCGCATTCATGGTGTTCACCGTCCCGGATTTCATCGCCTCGCGCGTTTACCGGAGCGCCTTGAGCTTCTTCAGCGCCTGGTAGACGCTGGCCCGCGCGCTGTCCGCCGAGCACTCCAGCGCCGCGCCGATCTCCTCGTATTCGAGCCCCGCGAACTTGCGCATCACCAGCGCCTGGCCCTGCTTGTGGGGCAGCCCCGCGATCGCGCGCCGCAGATGGAGCACGCCCACGTGCCCGTCGCCGGACGCAACGCCGGAGGTGGGCGCGGAACGATGGTCGTCGTTGGTCGGGTCGTCGCCGTTGCTTATCACGCGCGCGCGCCGCAGATTGTCGCGCACGCGGTTGCGGCAGAGATTGGTCGCGATTCGATACAGCCACGGCCGCAGACCCTGCTCCGAGTCGAGTTTCGGGTAGGCGCGGTAGGCGCGCAGCCAGGTTTCCTGGAAGAGGTCGAGCGCGTCGTTCTGATCGCGGGTCATGCGCAGCAGAAAGCGCATGATCTCGCGCTCGTGGCGGCTGAGCGCCTCCTCGAACGGCGGCGGCAATGCGAGCTTGGCCCCTGGTTCCATGGCACAGGTTATAACCCCGCCTGGGGCCTGGCGTGAATCGGCCGGACGCGGCGCGCGCGGCAACCCGGGCATCCTCTACCCTGCCGGCCGCGGTGCGATTAGAGTTGAGTGCGGTTGCTCTCGATTCACGCCGCCGCTCTGAACGGGGAAAGCTATGGGAGCCGTCGGGCTGATAACGCTATGGGCCGCACTGTTCCTGGCCGGTCATTTCATCCTGTCCTCGGACCCGGTGCGCGGAGCGATCGCCGGAGCGGTCGGCGAGCAGCCCTTTCGCGGCATCTATTCGCTGGTCGCGCTGGGGACCTTCATACCGCTGGTGGTCGTGTTCGCCCATCACAAACACGCGGGCCCGATGCTGTGGTACTGGCGCGGGATCGCGCCGATACGATGGCTGATTGGGCCGCTGATGCTGGTGGCGCTGATCATGTTCGTCGCCTCGCTGATGACTCCCAATCCGGTGGCGCTCGGCGCGCCGGATAACCTTACGCCGCGCGGCACCCTCAAGCTCACGCGCCATCCGAGCTTCGTCGCGTTCGCCATCTTCGGCTTCGCACACATGTTGATGAACGGATGGGCCGGCGACCTGGTGTTCTTCGGCACGTTTCCGGCGCTCGGCATTTTCGGCGGCTTGCACCAGGACCATCGCAAGCTGCGCTCGATGGGCGAGCCGTACCGCCGCTTCGTCGAGCAGACCTCGTTCATGCCCGGTGCGGCGCTGCTCAGTGGGCGCCAGCGATGTCATCCTGCCGAGGATCTGCCGTGGCTGGCGATCGCAATCGGAGCGGCGCTGACAGTCGTGCTGGTCGCGATTCATCCGTGGGCCTTCGGCGGCCATCCGCTGGGTTAGGCGGCGACGGCTAGCGGGCGGGCAATCTGAACAGGCGATTGGCGTTGTCGCGAATTTGCGCGGCGAGTGTCGGCATGTCGGCTCCGCGGAGCGCCACCATCGCCTCGAAAGTGCGGCGGACGTAGGCGGGCTCGTTGGTCTTGCCGCGATAAGGCTCGGGCGCGAGATAGGGCGCGTCGGTTTCGATCAGCAGCAAATCCTCCGGCACGACCCTCGCGGCCGCCCGCAACGCGTCGGCCTTCTTGAAGGTGAGAATTCCGGAGAACGAGACATAGAAGCCGAGTTCGACGAACTCGCGCGCCGCCCCGGCGTCGCCGGTGAAGCAATGAATCATCCCACCGGCCGGCGGGAGGCCGGTCTCGCGCACGATCTCGCAAAGCCTCCGCTCGGCGTCGCGGCAATGAATCATCACCGGGCGATCGAGCGCGCGGGCGAGCTCCAGATGCCTTCTGAACGCCCGTTCCTGCGCGTCGGCCGGCGAGTGCAGGTAGTGAAAGTCCAGCCCGGTCTCGCCGATCGCCACCACCTTTGACGATCGCGCGAGCGCGGCGAGCGCCGCGATCCGCGCCTCGTCGCAATCGGCGGCGTTATGCGGATGAACTCCGACGGCGGCGAAGATGTGCGGATGACGCTCGGCGATCTCGACGGTGAGCCGGTCGGTCTCGATCGTATCGATCGCGCCGACCGCGACGATCGTTCCCACCGCGGCGTCGGCCGCGCGCGCGAGCGCGCCGTCGAGATCCGGATAGAGCCGCGGGTCGGCCAGGTGACAATGCGCGTCGAGGATGGTGTCCATGTCAGGGTTCGATCAGTTTTCGACGAGCACCTTGTGGCCGTGCGCCGCGAGCGCTTCGCGGATGCGCTCGATATGTTCGTGGCCGCGCGTTTCGAGCTCGAGGGTCACGCGTGCGCCGCCGATCTGCACGTCGCGCCGCGTGCGGTCGTGCTGGATCGCATGCACGTTGGCGCCCTGTTCGGTGATTACGGCGAGCAGCCGCGCCAATTCTCCCGGCCGATCCCGCATCTCCACCATCAACCGCATCAGCCGCCCCGCCTTGGCGAGTCCGTGCCCGATGATCCGGTCGAGCAGGTTGACGTCGATATTGCCGCCGCTCACCACGATCACCACGCGCCGCCCGGCTATCGCGCCACCGAGCTTCAGCGCGCCCGCCAGCGCCGCCGCACCCGCGCCCTCGGCCAGCAGCTTCATCCGTTCGAGCATCAGCAGCACCGCCTCGCCGATCTCGAAGTCGTCGACCGTCACCACGCGGTCGAGGCGGTTGCGCACGATCTCGAACGGCAGACGGCCGACGCGTCCGGTGGCCAGGCCGTCGGCGATGGTGTCGACCGCGGTCGGTACGGTGGAGGGCACGCCCTGGCGGAGGCTGAGGCTCAGTTGCGCCGAGCCCGCCGCCTCGACGCCGATCAGTTTCGCGCGCGGAGCGCGCGCGGCGAGCGCCAGCGCCATCCCGGCGATAAGCCCGCCACCGCCCACCGGCACCAGCACGAAGTCGGGCGCGAGTTCGTCGGCGATCTCCAGGCCGACCGTGCCCTGGCCGGCGATCACGAACGGATCGTCGTAAGCGTCGACGAACAGCGCGCCGGTGCGCGCGCAGATTTCCTCGGCCGCGCGATGCGCCTCGAGGTAATCGATGCCGGCAAGCTCGACCGTCTGGCCGTAGCTGCGTGTCGCGTCGATCTTGGCGATCGCGGCCGTCGTCGGCATCACGACCGTCGCGCGCACGCCCGCGCGCGAGGCGGCCCAGGCGAGCGCCTGGCCGTGATTGCCGGCCGACGCGGCGACCGCGCCGCGCGCGGCCTCGGCGGGCGAAAGCGCCGCGACTCTGTTGTACGCTCCGCGAATCTTGAACGAGCCGGTCTTCTGCAGGTTCTCGGGCTTGAGGTAGACCTCCGCCCCGAGCATTCGCGAGATGGTTTCGCAAGGGATGAGCGGGGTCGGCTTGACGACTCCCGCCAGACGCTCGCGCGCGAGCTCGAGGTCGCGGATCGTGACGCTTTCGGAGCTAGTCGCGCTCATTTTCTTCGCATCCGCATCGCCGACGCGCGCGGCTCAATGCTGATGCTGATGGGGCGCGAAGCGGCGGTCGCGGGCCGCGCCGAAGGAGTTGCCCTCGAACTCGACCTGGACGCATTCGCCGCTTCGCCAATCGAGGTCGAGCAGCAGGTAGCGGACCGCGCGCTGCTTGACCGCGTTGACCAGCGAGGCGACCTGGGCCGGATCGGCAGGGTCGATAGCGCCGGTCTCGGCGGCGTCCAGGTGACTCTGGGCGACGAACTCGCGCGCCTTTTGCGCGCTCGAGAATCCGAGCACGCCGGCCCAATGCGTGCCCTCTTCCTGGTAGACGATCAGCGCGCCCGACGAGTCGAGCAGCAGATGCAGTTCCTTTGCGGCAAGCGCGCTCAAGCCGCCTCGATCCTGAGCCGGCCCGCGCGCAGCGCTTCGGCGCGCTCGTGCACCAGCGCGGGGTAGGTGTAGTAGTGATCGCCGCTTAAGCGCAGGAACGACGCGACGTCGACGTCGTCGAGGCTCAGCTCTCCGATCTGCGCCTCGGCCGCGGCGCGGCTGGGGGTTTGCAGGATAGTCTCGTAAATCTCGCGCGCCTGCGCGGAGAGAAAGTCCTCGCGCGGCGGTAACGCCGCGGGCGTGAGCTTGCCGGCGTGGAAGTTGTCGAGGATATAGCGCAGCGCCTTGAGTTCGTGGCGCAACACGTCGATTTGCTTCAGCGTCTTGTCGGGCATCAACCAGAAGCTTATCGCCGCGGCGCGGGTCAGTTCAAACGCGGGTTTCAGGTTGTGACGCGGTCGTTGCGCCTTGCGGCGTGAGAGAAGCGGCGTGCTCGCGAAAATGGATTAGGACGAGAAAGCGCCGCAGAGGAAAGACATCCGGCGCTTCCTCGCTCGACCCCCACCTCATTTCTCCCCCAAGACACGGGGGAGGAGGTCAGATCGCGCGGCCCGTGCCGCGGCTAGCTGCGGGTGAGGCGATGGACCATGCCGAGATGGCGCAACGCCTCGCGCTTGCGGCCCATCGATTCGTACAGCTCGGCGAGGTTGCGATGCGCCGCGAGCGACAGCGGATCGCATTCGGTCGCCCGCAGGAAGCTCCCGAGCGCACTCTGCGTGTCCTCGCGGCGGCGGTAGAGCAGGCCGAGGCGGGTGTGGACGTCGGCGTTGGTGGGAACGATCGCCGCGGCGCCGAGCAACGCACGCAGCGCGCCGGCGAGGTCGCCTTCGCGTTCGAGCAGGCCGGCGAGATCGACATGGGCCTCGAAATTTCCCGGCTCGCGGCCCAGCAGTTCGCTGTACAGCGTGAGCGCGCGCAATGGATCGCTCTCGGCCAGCCGGCGCGCTTCCTCGAAACGCTCGCGCACGCGGGCCGGGCCGAAACGCTCCTCGATCTTGCCCGGCGCGGGCGGCGCGCCGAAGTTGAGCAGTATCTGGCCGCTCAGCGCCTCGACCATCACGTTGCCGTCGCGCACCACGATCTGGCCGTCGTAGTTGGCGAGCCTGAGCGAAGTGACCGGGCGCTCCGGTGCGAACATCCCGCGCACCCGTTCCAGGCATCGGCGCATCGGGTCCAAGTGATGTCGCGTGGGCAGCAACTCCTTGGCCAGGCGCATCACCAGCAGATCGTCGAAGCCGAAACGCATCTGGCGGCCACCCCTGAGCGGCCGCACCAGCGAGCGTTTGACCCAGTAGCGAATCCGATCGGGCGAGATTGCGAGAATGCGCGCCGCCGCGCGCGTCGAGAAAGTTTGCGCCCGCCTCACTGCCGCATCGTCCAACGTCCCCACCACGGCCCGAGTATAAAAACTCGTCCGCGGCGTCTCAACGCCGGAGACGGCGATCTTTTAACAGCACCCTGTTGAGAGGCTGTCGGCAGAATTTGCCGGCCGGCCCGCCGCCGCCGAGATTCGCGCGCCGCCAGGCCCCGAGGCCCGGTTATTCCCCGATTTCCTTGAGCGTGCGCACCATCCGGACCGCCGCCTCGACCGCATTGCGCGCGTTGTCGATACGGTCGAGCGCCTGTTCGCGAGTCATCCCCGGCCCGGTCATCCCGAGTGCGACCGGCTTGTCGAACTGCAGCGCCAGGTCGGCGGCGGCGCGCGCGGCGGCGTGCGCGACGATCTCGTCGTGCCCGGTGTCGCCCTTGATCACGGTGCCGATTATCACCACCGCGTCGACGTCCTTGCGGCGCACCAGCTTCTTGATCGCCGGGCCCATATCGAAGACGCCCGGGACATGGACCACGTGGCTCACCTCGACCCCGAGGAAGGCGGCGTGGCGCCGGGCCCGCTCCTCCATCGCGGAGGTCACGTCAAAGTTGAACTCCGACACTACCATCGCGATTTTCACGGGCCGCTCCTTTCCATTTCCCTGTCGCGCAAGTCCAGGTGAATAGCCTCGCGAATTTCGACTCCGCCCGCGCGCAAGTAGCGCTTGAGGTCGGGAATCGTGTGTTCGCCGTAGTGGACGATCGAGGCGACGATAGCGGCGTCGGCGCCGCCCGCGGTAAACGCGTCGAGCAGATGGCGCGGCTCGCCGGCGCCGCCCGAGGCGATCACCGGGATTCCCACGCCGTCCGCGATCATCCGGGTTATTTCGAGATCGTAGCCGGCCTTGGTGCCGTCGGCGTCGATGGAATTGATACACAGTTCGCCGGCGCCCATCCGCTCGCCCTCGCGCGCCCACGCAAGCGCGTCGCGCCCGGTCGGCGTGCGTCCGCCGTCGATTATGACCTCGTGGCCCGAGGGCAGCCCCGCACGCCCCGTGCGCTTGACCTGCATCGAGAGCACCACGCACTGGCTGCCAAAGGCGCGCGCGCCGGCCGCAATCAGGCTCGGATCGCGCACCGCGCCCGAATCGATCGAGACCTTCTCGGCGCCGGACAGCAGCACCGCGCGCATGTCCTCGAGCGTGCGCAAGCCGCCGCCGACGCTGAACGGGATGAAGATTTCGCGCGCCACCGCGCGCACCACGTCGATCATGATCCCGCGCCGCTCGTTGGAGGCCGTGATGTCGTAGAACACCAGCTCGTCGGCGCCCTGCTCGTAGTAGTA
>Ga0307373_10000145_pt1 | contig 125386 bp, 121 predicted proteins | sample OX2MG_FD_202534 | JGI IMG/M metagenome (GOLD analysis project Ga0307373, IMG submission 202534) | Soil microbial communities from Risofladan, Vaasa, Finland - OX-2 | ecosystem: Environmental > Terrestrial > Soil > Coastal area > Acid sulfate soil | place: Finland: Risofladan, Vaasa... | reverse complement strand
CCGGCGTCAAGTTCATCGACGGAGTTCACCAGGATCGACCCTACAGCATTACTCACTCAACCGATAATCAACCCAGGGAAGCCGCCTGATCATGCCAGGCCGATCCACAACATTTGACAATTACTCGGGCGGTCCTGCTTTTGGGCGGAGACAAGACCGGAGACAACCGCTTCTACAAAACATTTATCACGCGCGCCGAGCGGATATTGGCCGAGTACTTGGCGGGCTTCGAAGAGCAGGAGAAATGAACATGAATACCAAGCCATGGCGAGAGATCAGGGCGCGGAAGTTTTCGCCGAGCAAGCTCAAGAAGATCGATCGCGCCGTCGAGCACGAGCTGCTCGAAATGGATCTGAAGGAACTGCGTGAGGCCGCGGGCAAGACGCAAGCGGAAATGGCGGTGGCACTCAAGAAGGCGCAGTCGGAGATATCTCGGCTTGAAAGCCGCTTGGATTACCGGCTCTCCACTCTGCAGCGGTATGTGACGGCTCTCGGTGGCGAACTCGAAGTCGTCGCGAGTTTCGGCAATCGCCGAGTGCGATTGCGTGCGGCGTAATCCCGCGCGCCCTCGATCTGGTATGCGGCGCTGCGGTGCCCCACAGAAATTCCTCGGGAAATTTCATCGACGCCGTATGCCGCTTGTTAGCATACGGCAGGTGCCGCGCGCGATGTGTGCCGGCGCGCCTGTCATAAACATTGGAAATGTCCGGGGCATAAACATCTAGAGATGTCCGCTGGGAGGAGTAGAGCCGCGCAGGCGTGGCGGGACAGACTCAAAGCAAGTCTGTTCCGACAACTGTACGTGGAGCTTGGCATTCCGCCGGGCAAGTCGCACCGCTCTCGATTTGTTGAATCGATCGAAACATTCGGCAAACTTCAGAACGCGCGAAGGTATTCTTCTTGAAGCGGCGCCGGGGCAGCTATCCACATCTTGCTGACGGGCGGCGCTAAGATCACGTGCCTGTATCGGCGTGGTCAGCGGGTATTACTGTAACTCCCTCAGCATAGAGACGGCTGAAGAGCGCACCCAGTCGAGATCCGCAGATACGAAATCGCCCTGCATGAACGTGCTTGCGACCATCCGGGACTGGGCGTACCGAGTTTATCTCGATTTCCTCGAAAAAGCAGTTGGGCAGCGCGGAGCATTGTTAACGAGCGCCGAAAGTCGGCGCAATCCGGAAAATTGACCGGCTACAGAGATCCCCGCCCCTGCCATCTCCTGCTGCGACGGCGCAATAAAGAGTTTGCCGGCCAAGCTTTCAACGAACAGCCAGGAGCGACATGGTGAGTATGCAGCTATTGCGACGCTTCTTCGCGTAATTTCTGCCGGACCGCGACCTCCTCATCGGTCAGGCGGGCGTCGTAGATCGATCGAGGTTCGATGGTCCTTGCAACGAGCGTTGCGGTGCAAACTACCAACAGCATCGGCAAGATGAAGGATCGGTCGCGGCCAGTCAATTCCACCATCAGAACCACTGTTGAGATTGGGCCTTGTGTAGTTGCTGCCAGGACCGCTCCAGCCCCGAGTATTGCGAACAATCCAGGGGGAACGCCCGGCCAGAGCCATGACCATGCGTGGCCGAGTACGGCGCCCAGCAACGCGCCTACCGTTAGTGAGGGTGTGAACATGCCGCCCGGTGCGCCGCTGCGCATGCACAACACGATGGCGGCGGGCTTCAACAGAAGCAGCGTCAACAGCAGCATCGGCGTTACCTGGTTAGTGAATGCCAACTGGGAGATATCCTTGCCATTGCCGAGCAGTTGCGGGAACCAGATGGACACGCCGCCGAGCAGCCCCAGTCCTAGGAGCGGTGCTGCCAGTCGCTGCCGGCCCTTCGGCCTATTGCGATCGGACCAAGTGATAATGCGAACGTAGCCAACGGAAAGTACTCCGATGATCGGACCCGCCAGCAGCGCCCATACGATACTCGATGCCGAGCTGGAATAAGCTGGAATGATGTAGGTCGGCGCGTCGGGTAGCGCAAGCCATGACACCGCTGTGGCAATCACAGAGGTAATTATGGCGGGCAGCACGAATCGAAGCGCCAGCCTCCCGCGCATCACCTCGAGCGCGAAAAGTGCCCCTCCTAATGGGACCCCATAGGCCGCTCCCATTCCAGCCCCGGAGCCACACGCTACCAAAAGACGGCGTTGCTCGTCGGACAATCGTTCCCGGTCTGAGAAAAAATTGGCGATTACCGCCCCGGCTTGCTTTGGTGCACCCTCGCGACCGAGCGATACGCCCATGGCAACGCCAAGTACCGACAGCACAGCGCTTCCCAGAGTCCGCAAAGCCGGCATCCGTCCCGCATGGAACCAAATGGCTGCCGTCGTATCGATACCATTACCGCTGGACAGTTGCCTGAGGATGATCTGTCCAGCGCCAGTCAGCAGTCCGGCACCGAGTAACACAAGAATGTGCCTCCAAGCTCCGGCGTGCTCGGCGGCCTCCAGTATGTTGGTGCCGGAGCCATTCCACGCAAAGTGTTGCACTACTTCCAGAAGCAGGGTCAGCGCTGCCGCGCCGACGCCTGTGCCGACTCCGGTGAGAATAACCGACAGCCAAAAGCGAGCGGCGCCGGGCCGTTCGAGCGTCGAGGGTATTGCGTCGTCGCTGGGCGTCGACGAAGTTTGGGGCGTGGTCAATGTTATCTCTGCTTTCGTTCTTGATAGCGCCTCTTCTGCGGCGCGTTCGCCTCTGCGTTTCAGCATGATGCAGGCGGCGGTACGCCAGGGTCAAATGGGCGTCGCGCTTGAGCGATAGAGCCAAGCCATAGCGAGTGCCCGGTCCGCAGCGCCGCCGATTCGCTCGGGGCTTTGCTTCTGTGCCAGTTGGCGATAAGTTTGGCGGCGGCGCGGACCGGGGCATGCTCTCCTACCGGAAACGATCAAGGAAGAGGCTCCCGATAAATCTCCGATGCGTGGTAGTTCAGGCTCCTTGGGATGACGGATTGGCTTTCAAACTGGGGTTATCCAGGCATTTTCATATGTCTATTTTTGGGCAACGTGGGGATACCGATACCCGAGAAGTTGGTCTTGCTTGTTGCCGGAGTCCTGGCCGGGCGTAAGGTTCTTGACCTCGCCATCCTGTACGTGCTGGCGATTCTAAGTGTGGTGACGGGGGACTCCTGCGGCTTTTTAGTAGGACGTACGGGTGGAGAGGGGCTATTTGAATGGCTTGCGAGAAACTTCAATTTTATGGGCCGGCGCTACCAACGCTTGCAGACGTTCTTCAAGGCGCACGGCGACAGCGCGGTGTTCTTATCCCGGTTCGTCATGGGCGCGCGCTTTATGGCGGGACCGATGGCGGGCGCAGCAGGAATGCCGTATTGGAGGTTCTTTGGATGGAACCTGTTGGGCGCCAGCGTCTCGTGTTTTATGTTTATCACGCTCGGATACGTTGTCAGCAATCATTTGAACTTGGTTGTCCATCTGGTAAGAGAAGGCGGCTATTGGATAGCGATGGCGGTCTTCCTGGCCGCGGCGGTTACCGGATGGCTATTATGGTGGCGCAAACGTCACCGCCGACAATATCCCGCTTAAGAAATACTACTTGTTAATCAAGACCAATCTCGCCGGCCTCGTATGCAGCCGCTTTGTGAGTATTCATCTGAAATGCTACGTTTCAACCGTCACCCAACTCGGTGTCGTCCTGCCGCAAGGTTCCGATAATTCCATCGTCCAGTGAGCCGCCGTAGCGCAATGCCCCGACTTTCAATCAACTCGGCAGTATCACGAATGCGTTGAGACAGACGTGGACACTCGGCCTCGACGATCACGGCAATTACCGATTGCTGGTGCGAGCGGGGCCTTGTACGATTCCCGCTGACGGACTAGCAATGAGACCATTGTCAAAATACCACCACGCTAGGCACTGGCGCTTCGCCAGCGAGTTTTGTATGCCGCACGAGGTGCGCACGAAAAAGGCGGCGTTGAGGGCGAGGTCGAGCTATGCCGCCGCGCCGTGGCGCGGCTCTATTCCGCGTCGGGAGCGCATTCGGTGTACGAGTCGAGTCCGCTCCAGGCGGCGTTTCGCAATATCAACGTGGGCGCGCAACACGCGAGTATCGATTTCGATTCGTCAGCCGAGATGTACGCGCGCCTCCGTCTCGGTCTGGGCAAGTAGCCGCGCACCAAGGCTGCAGGCCGAGGGCGGACGAGCCGTCCGCCGCCACCGCCGATAGGACCATCCGCGCCTCATCTGATAAGTTCACCACACGCGTGGAGGCCGCCTCGCGTCATTACGATGGCATCCGACGGACAACTCGATCTCACGCTTGCCCCCGCGCCGCGCAAGGCGCTCAGCGTCTTCGAGTTGGTGCGCCTGATCAGCGGCACGCTCGAGGCGAATCTCGACGAGTTCTGGGTCACCGGAGAAGTCTCGAACGCGCGGATTCCCGTATCGGGGCATCTGTATTTCACCCTCAAGGATGACCGCAGCTCGATTAGCGTCGTGATGTTCAAGGGCGCGTACTCGAGGCTGAAATTCCGGGTTGCCGACGGGATGGCGATCCTGGTGCGCGGGCGCGCAAACCTGTTCGAGGCGCGCGGCCAGTTGCAGGTTATCGCGGCCGCGATCGAGCCGCGCGGCGCGGGCGCGCTGCAACTCGCCTTCGAGCAGCTTAAACAGCGGCTCGCGGCCGAGGGGTTGTTCGATGACGCGCGCAAGCGTGCGCTTCCGTTTCTGCCCCGCGTGATCGGAATCGTGACGGCGCGCTCGGGCGCGGGACTGCGCGATATTCTGCGCGTGCTCGGCGATCGCTATCCGGATCGCCACCTGATTTTTCGTCCCGCGCTGGTGCAGGGCGAATCCGCCGCGAGCGATATCGCGGCGGCGATCGAGGATCTGAATCGCGACGGCCGCGCCGAAGTGCTGATTGTCGGCCGCGGCGGCGGCTCGCTCGAAGACCTGTGGGCGTTTAACGAAGAGGCGGTTGCGCGCGCGATTTTCCGCTCCGCGATTCCGATCATCTCGGCGGTCGGCCACGAGATCGATTATACAATCGCGGATTTCGTGGCCGACGTGCGCGCGCCCACTCCGACCGCCGCCGCACAGATGGTAGTGCCGGCCAAAGCCGAACTAGCTGAGCGCGTCAATGCCTCCGCTGAATCGCTGGCGGTCGCGATGGCGCGCACGCTTGACGGCCTGCGCGAGTCGCTGGACGACTACGCCACGCGCTTGCGTCATCCGGGCGCGATGCTGGCCGCCGCACGCGAGGCTGTGGCGCGGGCGGTCCTGTCGCTGGCGCGCTCGATGCGCGCCCGCGCGCGCGAGAACGAACTTAGCGTCAAGGCGATGGCGGATGCGCTTGGTGCAGCCGCCGCGAAGACAACCGCGGCGCGCCGGGCGCGCTTGGTGGAACTCGCCGCGCGGATGGATTCGCTGTCGCCCCTCAAAGTGCTCGAGCGCGGTTACTCCGTCGTGACCAGCGCCCGCGACCGGCGAGTCGTGGTTGACGCCGAGGCCGCCGCAATCGGCGACGAGCTGGATATCAGGCTGATGAAAGGCAGGCTCAGCGCGCGCGTGATCGCGCGAGGAAATTAGAGCGCGGAGGTCCACGATGGCGGCGAAGACGAAAAAGTTCGAAGACGAGCTCAAGGACCTCGAGACGATCGTTAATCAGATCGACTCCGGCGAGCTTTCGCTCGACGAATCGATCGGCGCATTCGAGCGCGGCGTCGCGCTGGTCAAGTCGCTCAGCCAGAAACTCGACGAGGTCGAGCGCAAGGTCGAGATGCTGACCCGCGATGCCGAGGGCAAACTGGTGACCGCGCCGCTGGCGGACGCCGGCCCCCCGGCCAAGCCGCCCCGCCATAGCGCGGACGACGACGACATTCCGTTCTGAACCGGCGCAAAGTGGGCCGGTCTCTCAATTCATTGCGCTCGACGCCTTTGCTCTGCCGTTCCCGCGCAGTTGGGCAGGCTCAGCGCAGGCTCCGGCAGCAGCGCGAGCAATCCCGCTTTTCGCCGGGTCGCCATCGCGTGACCCGTTACCACCGTGCATACCGATGACACGTGAGCGGCTGGATTCCGCGATGGCGCGGCGCGGACTTGCGCCCAGCCGCGAGATTGCGCAGCGCCTGATCATGGCCGGGCGCGTGCGCGTCAACTCGCAGCCCGCCGCCAAGCCCGATCTCCGCGTCACCGAGGACAGCGAGATCATCGTGCTCGCGGGAGCGCCCGAGTACGCGAGCCGCGGCGCGCACAAGCTGATCGCCGCGCTCGAGCATTTTTCGATCAACGTCGAGGGCCGCCGCGCGCTTGATGTCGGCGCCTCGACCGGCGGCTTCACCGACGTGCTGCTTGCTCGGGGCGCCGCGCACGTGATCGCGCTCGATGTCGGCTATGGCCAGATAATCGAGCGGCTGCGGGTCGATACGCGCGTGACCGTGCTCGATCGCCGCAATATCAGGACCGTCACTCCCGCTGAGCTGCCCTACGCGCCCGATCTCGTGACGATCGACGCGAGCTTCATCTCGCTCAAACTCGTGCTCCCCGCGGCGCTTGCACTTGCAACGCCAAAGGCCGAAGTTATCGCGCTTATCAAGCCGCAGTTCGAGGTCGGCAAGGGAAAAGTCGGCAAGGGCGGAATCGTGCGCGACGCCGCCACGCGGCTCGCGGCGGTCGCGGCGATCGTGGATTTCGCGCGCGGGCTCGGGCTTGCGGTCAGCCCCGCGTTCGAGTCGCCGCTCGCGGGCGCCAAGGGTAACCTCGAGTATCTGGCGCATATGCGCCGCTGACCGGCGCGCCGAGGAGCTATGGCATCGCGCTACGTAATCGGACTCGACATGGGCGGCACCAATATCCGCTGCGCGGCGGTGTCGCCGGCGGGCCGCGTGCTGATGCTGCGCCGGGCGCCGTCGAAAGCGGGTGACCGCGCGCCCGCGGTCGCGTCGAATATCGCCGCGCAGATTCGCGCGCTGATTGAATCCGCGCGCCGCCGCGGCCTCGGCGCGCCGCGTGCGATCGGGGTCGCGGTTCCCGGCCCGCTCGACGTTTATCGCGGGGTCGTGATGACCGCGCCGCACGTTAAGGCGTGGCGCTCGTTCCCGCTGCGCGCGCGCCTGGAAGCCGAACTCGGAATGCGCGTGGCCATCGAAAACGACGCCAATGCGTGGGCACTCGGCGAGTTCTGGTGCGGCGCCGCGCGCGGCCGGCGCGACGTGGTGCTGCTGACGCTCGGCACCGGAGTCGGCGGAGGGTTGATCGTCGGTGGAAAGATCGTCCACGGCCGCAGCGGGATGGCCGGCGAGCTGGGCCACGTGACTGTCGAGCCGGATGGGCTGCAGTGCGACTGCGGCGCGCGCGGCTGCGTCGAGGCGTACGCGTCGTCGTCGGGGATGCGCGCGATGGTGGCGATGCGGCTCCGCGCGCGCGCGCCGATTCCCGCCGAGTACCTCGACGCCGGCGGGAATTTCAGTGTGCGCCGGATGACGGCGCGGGCCCGCGCGCACGACCGGCTCGCGCTCGAAGTTTTCGCCAGCGCCGGTCGCTACCTTGGAATCGCGCTCGCGTCGCTGCTCAACATCTTCAATCCCGATCTGGTGGTGATCGGCGGCGGAGTCGCGGGTGCGTTGCCATATATGCGCAAGGCGATGCACGCCGAGGTCCGCGCCCGCGCCTTCACCGCAATCGCGGCACAGGCGAAAATCGTGCGCGCCGCTCTGGGTCCGATCGGCGGGGTGGTTGGCGCGGCTTACGCCGCGATGAACCCCGTGTGTCGCCAAGATTAAACGGCTCTGAATAGCCTATTTGCTTCCGGGCGGCAATCTAATACCCTGCTAGTCAAGCCCCGGTGGCGCTTAATGCCCGCGCTACGGAAAATCAATCACGCTTCTCAAATCCGCCTCGCAGCGATTTTCTCGCTGGCGTTCGCTCTGCCAGCGCTTGCCCAGACCGGCAATTTTTCCGAGCAGAATATTCCCGCCTCGGGGCCACCGACCGCCGTTCACCCTGCCGTGGCGGCGGCGTCGGGGATTTCCGACGCTTCATCCTCCGCCGCTTCGGATTCCGCGCCCAAGCCCGTGCTGCGCCCGCGCGCGACGCTTCCCTACACCGTCCGCCCCGGCGACACGCTCGGGACGGTCGCACAGATGTTCGGTCTTACGCCCGAGCAACTGGCGCATAGCAACCGGATCAACCCCGATGATGAGTTGATCTCGGGCGACGTGCTCAAGGTTCCAAATCCCTTCGCTGCGCAGGCGAAATCGATGCAGACACAGATCGATTCGTTGAGCGCCGCGGCGCAAGCCGCCGAAGACAAGGCCCAAGCCGCCCAGCGCGATCTAACCGCGATGCAGGAAAAGGCGCAGGAGCTGGGCGAGGACAACCAATCCCTCACCTCGAGCCTGCGCCTGCTGCCATGGTGGAGGGCTACCGCGCTGTCAACTATCGTCGCAGGGGCGCTGATGTTCGGCGCGATGATCGTCACGCTGTTCGAGTGGTGGCGGATGCGGCGGCGCTACGTGATTCTGGCCAATCTGTCTGAGGACCTGAGCCGCCTCGACTACAAGTACAAGGCCATGCTGGCCAAGGCGGAGTTGCGTCTCCAGCAGCTTTACGGACGCCGGCGTGGAGGCCTGACCGAAGGGCAGCCGCGGCCCAAGATGCCCGAGGAGGTCGAGCTCGAGCGCATGGCCGATGAACTCAAGGAGATCCTCGAGCATCATCTCGTCAAGTTTGGCGCGCGCCCGCGCGGCGCGGGCAAGCGCGCTCGATGGCGCGAGATGATCCACGAAGTGGATCCGCAGGTCGAGGCACCCTCGGTGCGCCGCTGATGCCTTAAGCGCGGCTCTTGGCGGAGCAAGGGCGTTTCCGCAATAATTACTCCGATAAGTTCTAGCGCGCCCGCATTTGGTTGTGTGATGCGTTCGCATCGCCGAGCGCCAGTCCGATGAACCCGTAACCTGGAGGAATTTCATGAAACGATTCCTGCTCGCTGGCTTGGGGATGGTCCTGAGCTTTGGTCTCGCGTCGGCCGCGATTGCGGCTGACACCGGCGCCGCGAAATCCGTCACCGGCACCCTCGAGGACAGTTTCTGCTACAGCACGATGGGGGCGCACGGCGCAAGCCACAAGAAGTGTGCGATGGGCTGTGCCAAGGCCGGTATCCCGGTCTCGCTGGTCGAAAAGGGCTCGAAGAAGGTTTTCGTTCTTCTGCCGCCCAAGAACGCCCAGGCGCTTCCCGATGACGTGGTCAGCAAGATGGAAGACACCGTCACCGTGTCCGGCAAGGAATATAGCAAGGGCGGCGTCAATTTCCTGACCGTCGATTCTGTGAAGTAAGCGCTTGCTCGAACGGCTGCTTCCGGGAGCGTCGCATCTACAGAATATCCACCCGATCGTGGTCCATTTCCCGATCGCGTTTCTGTGCGGTGCGGCGCTCCTGTACTTTATCGCCGCGGTCGGCGGCGGCGACTCGCTCAAGTGGGCGGCGCTGTGGATGCTGGTGCTGGGAACCCTGGGCGCCGGGGTCGCGCTCGCCTCGGGATTGCAGGCGGGCGAAGGCGTGATGGTCGCCGCGTCGGTGCGAACCGCGCTGCTCGATCATCACAAGCACTGGATGATCACCGCCACGGTGGTCGCCGGATTGCTGGCGCTGTGGGCGCTCGCCGCGCGTCCGATGCCGGTGCGGTTTCGATGGGCGTTTCTCGCCTCGCTCGCGCTGCTGTGCGCGATCATCGCGCGCGGCGCCGATTACGGCGGCCGGATGGTCTATGACTACAACGCGGGCGGCAACGCCTGCGGCCAGCCGATCGATTTCACCAAGTAGGCTTCGCCTGGCGCGCGAATGGCCGGTGCGCGCGCGCTTTTCGGCGGGCACCGATGCGCGCTATAAACAGGCATAACCGCGGGGTCGCGGCCCGCATCCACGTCGGAGGATCCCTCGATGGCGTACACGGCAATCCTGGTCGATATCAAACAGGGCGTTGCGACGATCACGCTCAACCGTCCCGAGAAACTCAACGCGTATAACCAGGCGATGGGCACGGAACTCAGCGCGGCGTTCGCCGAGCTGGATGCCGATGACGCCGTACGCGTGATCGTGGTGACCGGCGCGGGCCGCGCGTTCTGCGCGGGCGCCGATCTGTCTAGCGCCGGCGGCGACACCTTCAACGCCGACAAGCGCGCCGAGCGCGGCGAGATGCCGCGCCGCCCGGCGGTGCGTCCGTGGAACATGAAGAAGCCGATTATCGCCGCGATCAACGGACCCGCCGTCGGCGTTGGCATCACGCTGCCGATGCAGTGGGATATTCGCGTCGCGGCCGAGAGCGCCCGGATCGGATTCGTGTTCGTCCGGCGCGGAATCATTCCCGAGGCGCTGAGCCTGTGGACCGTCGCGCGGCAGATTGGGCTGGCGAAAACCAATGAGCTGCTCCTGACCGGAAAGATTATCAACGCCAAAGAGGCGCTCGAGTTCGGAATCGTCAGCCACGTATGGCCGGACGCGGAGTTCATGTCCAAGGTCCGCGAGATGGCGCTCGATATCGCCGAGAACACCGCCCCGGTTTCGGTCGCGATGACCAAGCGGCTCACATGGGGACTCCTCGCCGAGGACAGTATCGAGGCGGCGCAGGCTATCGACTCGAACGCGTTCTGGTGGGTCGGCAAGCAGCCCGATTCCCACGAGGGCGTCAGCGCCTTTCTGCAAAAGCGCAAGCCTGCGTGGAAGATGAAGCCGTCGAAGGACTTCCCGGACTTCCTTGCGCCGATCAAATAGCGCGCACGCGCTACGCGATCGACTTGGCCGTGTCCGCCGCCGCGTCGCGCGCGGCCAGCCGCTCGCGCATCGCGCGATGACTCTGGCGGGTGATCGGATAGCGCGCGAAGACGATCGCGCTCAGGACGTAAATCACCGCCGGAGCGACCGCGAATAGCGTGCGCAGATTTTCGGCCGCGGCGGCGGGCATCTCGGCCATCCCGGGCCGGTAGCCGATCCAGCCCATAACCGGCCCGACCATCACCATCGCAATCGCGGTGGCGACTTTTATGCCCATCGAGGTGATTCCGCCGTACGCGCCTTCCTGCCGGCGTCCGGTACGCTCTTCGTCCCATTCGATCACGTCCGCGGCGGCGGACATCTGCGTGACCCAGATTCCGATCGCGGAGAATCCGCTGAACGCCATCAGGACCAGCAGCATGATCGTGTTGCGCGGCGCGAGCAGCATGAACATCAGCGAGCACGCCGCGTTGCACAGCATTGCAACCACATAGGCGGGCTTTTTCTCGAACTGCACGGTGATCCGAAACCAGAACGGATATGAGACCATCGAGCCCGCGAAGTACGCGATAAGCCACCGTGCGGCGGCGTTTTCGTCGTGCACCCAATACTTCGCCAGGAAGCGGATCAGCACGGTCGGGATATTGATCGCCATGATCGCGAGCGTGGTCGCGAGCATCAGGATTACGAACGGGCGGTTGGCGAGCGCGCTGTTCAGCGCCTCGCGCAGGTTGAAGCGCTCGCGGTCGGCGAAGCCGGGGCGCTCGCGCAGGTTGAAGAAGGCGAGCAGCGCGCCGCCCGCGACCACCACTGCGCAGATCGCGCCGGTGATCTGGAAGTCGAGACCCTTGGCGAAAATCCATGCCGCGCCGAACGGCAGCAGCGCGCCGCTGATGTCGCCCGCGGTGCCGCACAGTTGCCGGTAAGTCGAAAGGCGGGTGCGCTCGTCGTAATCGAGCGTCAGCTCGGGCATCAGCGCGCCGTACGCGGTCTCGTAAAATTTCCGCGCCGTCAGTTGCAGGAAGTAGAAGACCAGGAACCACGCGAACAGCCCCGTGGTCAGCGCCGGCGGCGAGAGCAGCAGGTAGTAGCAGATACCCATCGGCACCGCGGTCAGGAAAAACGGCCGCCGGCGCCCCGCCTTGAAACGTGCGCTATCCGAGATATTGCCCACCAGCGGATCGGTCAGCGCGTCGGCGACCAGCGCGATAAAAAAGGCAAGTCCGACAAGCGCTGGAGACATGCCGCGGCGATCGCTATAGAAGTACAGCAGATGCATCGCGGAAAGCGTCGCGCACAGGTTGAGGCCGGTCTGCCCCTGCGCATAGATTAGAAGCGGCCGGAGCCCGACCTTTTCGCTTGAATCTCCGAATTCCACAGGCGCAGAGATTATCCGATCAGTATGTTGATGCAAAATGAACTCGACGCGCCGGCGCGATGGCGCAGATGGATGGCGGCGGTTGCCGCCGTCGTGATGCTTGCGGTTGTCGCGGCGGGCTGCGCTTCCTCTTCCGACAACGATGATGCCGACGCTGTCGACGCCGGTCCCGGCGAACCGCTGGCCGCGCCAACCGCCACCGTCGAGATCACCTATCACAAGAGCGGCGACACTCTGGCGCGCGCCACCGTGACGAAATACTTTGGCGCCGAGATCATCGCCAACGCCTCGGGCAGCGGCGGCCGGGTCGCCTCGGTCGTGCGCTTCGACGGCGGAGTACCGATCTGGGAAATCAAGGCCGACCGCGGCTTCACCGCTGAAGTCTCGACCTTGGGGAGAGCCTATTACGCACCCAAAAACCTCGACTACGGAAAACTCCCTGCACACTTCGAGCAGATGATCCCCGACGAAGGTCCGCCTGAACCGCTCGACCGCGGCTCCTTCTATGTCTTCACGATCGAGCGCGCTTCCGGCTCGATCAGCTATCAAGCCGTCAAGGTCCTCGCCGACGGATCGTTCGAGGCCTACGCGGCGCAGCCCCGCGCGGGCTCGAGTTACGCGATGTGCTGCAACCTCGCGTCGGACTTCACCGAGCCGGTTGTGGTGCCGGAAGAAGTAACTCCGGACGAAGAGTCTCCCGATAATCCGGACAGCTCCAGCCAGCCGCCGCCCGACAGCGGCAATTAACCGGCGCGCGCGCCGGGTTCTCCCGAATCGCAAAGGGGTCGGCGGACATCCGAAGCCGGTTTTTTCGCAGCTCGTCTTCCAGCGCGTGCGGAGATCGTCGCAGGAGTTCCGGTCAGATTTCATTGTGGGCGGTCCCTCACCCGCGCGTCACGTCGATTGCAAAAAAAGGAGCAATCGCCGCGCCGCGCCGCCCTCTCCCAATCCTGATAGGGAGAGGGAGGCGCGCTGCGCGCGCCGGGTGAGGGACCGACAGCAACGACTCTTTGGTCGCTTCCCGTCCGCGTGAGGGAACTGCTCCGCGGCGCCGCGAAGCCCGCTGTTCCAGAAGAAAAAGGACCCTCACCTGGCCTCTCCCTTACAGGGCGAGGGGCGGAATCGCAGGGCGAGAAAATTAGCGCCGCAGCGCCTCGAGCGGGGTGCCGCGCAGGATGTAGTTTGGCTCGCCAAATTCCGGATCGACGCCGCCGGTCGGCTCGAAGCCGAGGCTTTTGTACAGTGCCGCGGCGTTGAGGTTCGCGCGAAAGCAAGTTAGCTGCACTGCGCGGCATCGTGAATAGCGCCGCGCGATCATTTTGATCGCCTCGAGCATCGCGGCGCGTCCGTAGCCTGCGCCCTGATGCGCCGCGTCGATCATGATGTCGTCAATCCAGTAGTCATCGTCACTGGCCGGGTCGCATACCGTCGTCGCATAGCCGATCACTTCGCCGCCCGCGCGGATGAGATGCGGCAGATGCTCGAAGGCGTCGCCGAACTGGCGCACGTAGCATCGTGCGAGCGTCCAGCGTGGGGGAGTGACGAAGCTGGTCTGCTCGGGCCGGAGTTGCATATGAAACAGCTCGCGGTAATTCGCCCGATCGACGGATTCGAGCGCGACTTCGCGAGGAGGCTTCATGATTGTACCTGGATGAAGATCTCGCGCGTTTCGGATTCGCTGAGCTTGCGAACCGACGTGATTCGGTCGGCGAACTCTCTGAGCGACGACATCTCCGCCGACCCGACATCGACCAGCACCCCGAAGATGGAAAATTTAAGCGCTTCCTTGCGCTCCTTCAGATGCGCCAGCCAATCGGGCGCCACCTGCGACTCGCCGTCGGTGATGATCACAATATCGCCGCGCTTGAGCTTACGGTCTTCGAGCAGTGCGACCGCCGCATCGATCGGCGGCTGGAAGTCGGTGCCGCCGCCCGGAAAGTACTCGGCCATCTCGATTACTTTGCCGAGTTCCGGCTGATAGCGATGTTCGCGATTGAGGTCGAGCACTTTAAGACTCGTGTCGCCCGAAGAGAACATCACCGCGCGGAACAGCCGGCGCCGCCGCCGCGCGATATCCATCAGCGTCAGCGCGACAGCCTTTGCCCACAGCTCCTTGTCGCCCTGCATCGAGGAGCTCACGTCGATACATACGATCATCGGCCCTTTGCCCTTCTGCTCGTCTTCGCGCAGCCGGTACTGGAGCAGGTCGCCCTCGACCAGGCGGCGGCGGAAATCGATCGCGAGCACGCGATGGTGCATCGCGGTCAGCTCGGACGGAATCATCCTGCCCAACTCGGCGCCGCGTTCGAGGTCGTAGGTTTCGGCGACTCCGCGTTCGAGCGTATGGTGGCGGATTGCGCGCGCGTCGTACTTCATCCGCCCAACCATCCGCGCCAGCTCGCCGAGCTTTTTGTTGCGCGCGAGATGGCGGCCGAGTTCGAGGCGCTCGCCGGCGTTCATGCGCCCGCCTTGTCCGAACTCGCGGCTGAAATCGCGGCTGTCGTCCGCGGCGCGGTCGATTTCGCCGGCCAGCTCGCCGACCCGCAACTGCATCCGGCGTAGCTCGGTGCGGTCGCCGTTTTTGAGGTCGCTTTCGACCTGGCGCGATTTCTGATTGAGCCGCGCTTCGGAGACCTGCGCCGCGCGGGCGGCCGCTTCGAGTAGCTGCGCGATTTTTTCCTTCGCGTCGGCGCTATCGTCCGGGTCACCGGGATTTTGCGGGTCCTGCGACCGCTCGGCCATCTCCTGAACGGCTTTCAGCGCGTCGGCGCGAGCGGCGAGATCCTGCTCCTGATGCTCGAGGTCCCACAGATCGACCATCTCGCGCCGGTTCAGAAAGCGCTCGCTGCGAATCATTTCGAGCGCACGCTCGGCGAGCACGATCGCGGCGATCGCGGCCTTGTCTTCCTCGAGCAGGGTGCGATGCTTGAGCGCGGCGAAGGCGGGTGAGGGGAGGATCTCATCCAGAATGGCGCGGTTGAGCGCGGCTGCGCGGCGCACGGCGGTGGGCTTATTCCAGACCAGATTGAATTTGAACAGCGCAAGAAAAAAATCCGCCAGCAGCGCATCGAAGTGCGGGACCAGCGCCGACGCCGCCCGGGACAGATCGGCGACCGCCGGCGTGCCGGCCGCAATCTCGCTCCAGGCGCGGCGGTCGTAGCGGTCGCTTTCGATCCAGCCCGCGCCCTGCGGCACATCAGGGACGAAAATCTTTCGCGGCCGAGATACTTTTCGCGCTTTCGCCATCGCTACCCTGTGGAAGATTATCCGACCTGCCGCCCCGATTGCATCCCCGTGGCGCTTGATAACAGCTGCGATGAATGAACAGAATTGGGCGAGGCGTGCGAATTACGGAACTCGATGCCGGTGGAAGCAGAAACCAGACCGCTCTCCGCACGGCGCCAGGCGCTACTGCTGGCGACGGTTCAGGAGTTCATCGCGACCGCCGAGCCGGTGGGCTCGCAGCAGATCGTCGCGCGCCATCCGCTCGGGGTGCGCGCCGCGATGGTGCGCAACCTGATGGCGGAACTCGAAGACGCCGGCTACCTGCATCAGCCCCACACTTCGGCGGGCCGGATCCCGACCGACAAGGCCTATCGCTTTTACGTCGATAATCTTGCCCCGGTCTCGCGGATCGGATTCGAGGACCGCGCGCAGATCGAACTGCACTATTCGACGCGCACCCGCGACCTTGACGACATCATGCGCGACACGCCCAAGTTGCTGGCCCTGCTGACGGGACAGGCCGCGCTGGTGATGGGTCCGCGGCTCGAATCGATGATGCTCGAGCGGGTGAACTTCGTGCGTCTGCGCGAGCGCCAGGTGCTCGCGATGTTCGTCGCGGCGGCGGGACAGATCCAGAACCATATTGTCGATACCGATCGCGACCATTCGCCCGACGAGCTCGAGCGGATGGCGCGGTACCTCAATGAATCGCTGGCGGGACGCACGCTCGATGAAGCGCGGCGCTGGATAGAGGAGCGCCTGCGCGAGGAACGCGCGCTTTACGATCGCTTTGTGCATGACGCGCTGGCGCTGGGCGGCGCCGCGGCCGAGCACGCAATCCGCACGGAGCTATACGTGGACGGCAGCCTGAAGGCGATCGAACAGCCCGAGTTCTCGAATCCGGAGCGGATGCGCGAGCTGCTGCGCGCGCTCGATGACAAGAGCGCGCTTCTGGACCTGCTCGAGAAGAGCCTGGAGCGGCGCGGGCTGACGGTTTCAATCGGATCGGAGAATGACGATATGCGCCTGGCCGGCCTGAGCGTCGTCGCCGCGTCGTACGCCACTGGCGCGACGCCGGTGGGCAGCCTCGCGATCGTGGGTCCGGTGCGGATGGACTATGACCGCGTGATTCCGCTGGTCGAGTACACCGCCCGCGCACTCTCGAAGCTGCTCGAACACTGAACGGACCCGCCACCGCTTATCCCCTTCGCCAATCTCGTTGAGCCTTTCGATAAATGGCGAATCGCGCTTTCGTGAAGCGCGGAAACCCGCAGCCAAAAGGCCGCCGGACCAGCGGCGGTGAATTCGCAACCTTTCCGAGGGTTTACCGAAGGATCGGTCGAGAAAATTTCAGCGTACCGGCTGGCGCCGCGATAAATCGTGCTTACGTTCTACCCGGTATAACTTCGAAAAATGAGCAAACATCACAAGGACGCGGACGGAAATCATCCGCAGCACAATCCTGCCCATCCGGGACATGTTCAGGAACATGATCAGGAACCTCGCGCTGAGCACGAGGACGCCGCCAATAGCGACCCTGCTGGCGGCGGCGGCGTCGCACCCGGCGAGCTTCAGGCCGCGCTCGCCGCGAAGGAGCAGGAACTCGCCGAGCTAAAGGACAAGTACCTGCGCGCCTTGGCCGATGGTGAGAATGCGCGCAAACGGATTCGACAGCAGAGCGAGGAATCGGTGCGCATCCAGCGCGAGGCGATCCTGCGCGAGTTGCTGCCGATTATAGATAACCTCGAACGCGCGGTCAGCGCCGCTCGCGCTCCGGGCAGCGAATCCAAGACGATTATCGACGGAGTCGAGATGGTGCTGCGCTCGACGATGGACCTTCTGCGCGGTCAGGGCGTCACGCCGCTCGAATCGGTCGGGCAGAAGTTCGATCCCGCCCGGCACGAGGCGGTCGATCAAGTCTCGAGCGCGGTGCATGCGCCGAACACCGTGGTCGAGGAGTTCCATCGCGGCTATCAGATTGGCGACCGGGTTCTGCGTACGGCGCGAGTGTCGGTCTCGAAGGGCGCGCGTGGGCAAAGCGATGGCGAAGACGGCGCTTCGGACGTTGAAAACAATTAGGCAGTGGTTAGCTTCTATTCGAGCGAGCGAGAATTTCGGGGACAACAATAAATCATGGCAAAAGTAATCGGCATCGACCTTGGTACGACCAATAGCTGCGTGGCAATCATGGAGGGTGGCGATCCCGTCGTGATCGCCAACTCGGAGGGCAGCCGCACGACTCCTTCGGTGGTGGCATTCACCGATTCGGGCGAGCGGCTGGTCGGACAGATTGCGCGCCGGCAGGCGATCACGAACCCGACCAACACGGTGTCCGCGATCAAGCGCCTGATGGGCCGGCGTTACGACGAAGCCGAAGTCGAGAAGGCCCGCAAGGTTCTTCCCTACTCGGTGGTCAAGAACGACGACGGGGCGGCGTGGGTCGAAATCCGCGGCAAGAAATACAGCCCGCCCGAGATCTCGGCGTTCGTCCTGCAAAAGATGAAACAGACCGCCGAGGATTATCTCGGCGAGAAAGTCACCGAAGCGGTGATCACCGTCCCGGCCTATTTCAACGACAGCCAGCGCCAGGCCACCAAGGACGCCGGGCGGATCGCGGGCTTGAACGTCTTGCGCATCATCAACGAGCCGACCGCGGCGTCGCTGGCGTACGGACTGGACAAGAAGAAGGACGAGAAGATCGCGGTTTTCGATCTTGGCGGGGGCACCTTCGACGTCTCGATTCTCGAACTCGGCGAGGGCGTCTTCGAGGTCAAGGCGACCAACGGCGACACCTTCCTGGGCGGCGAGGATTTCGACCAGCGCATCATCGACTACCTGGCCGACGAGTTCAAAAAGGATCAGGGCCTCGACCTGCGAAAGGATCGGATGGCGTTGCAGCGGCTCAAGGAAGCGGCCGAGAAAGCGAAATGCGAGCTCTCGACCGTGATGGAGACCGACATCAATCTGCCGTTCGTAACCGCGGACCAGTCCGGACCCAAACATCTCAATATCAAGCTCACCCGCGCCAAACTCGAGGCGCTATGCGCCGATTTGCTCGACCGGCTCGACGGTCCGTGCGTGACCGCGCTGCGCGACGCCGCGCTCAAGGCTGGCGAGATCAATGAGATCGTGCTGGTCGGCGGGATGACGCGGATGCCCGCGGTGCAGGATCGGGTCAAGAAGATTTTCGGCAAGGAAGGGCACAAGGGCGTCAACCCCGATGAAGTCGTCGCGATCGGCGCCGCGATTCAGGGCGGCGTGCTTAAGGGCGAAGTCAAGGACGTGCTGCTGCTCGACGTGACTCCGCTGTCGCTCGGAATCGAGACGCTGGGAGGAGTGTTCACCAAGCTTATCGAAAAGAACACGACTATCCCGACGCGCAAGGGGCAGACGTTTTCCACCGCGCAGGACAATCAGACGGCAGTCACGATTCGCGTCTTCCAGGGCGAGCGCGAGATGGCGTCGGACAACAAGCTGCTCGGGCAGTTTGACCTGATCGGAATACCGCCCGCTCCGCGCGGGATGCCGCAAGTCGAGGTCACTTTCGACATCGACGCCAACGGCATCGTCAATGTGCACGCGAAGGATCTCGGCACCAACAAGGAGCAGTCGATCCGCATCACTGCTTCCTCGGGACTCAATGAAGCCGATATCAAGAAGATGGTGCGCGAGGCGGAGGCGCATGCGGCCGACGATCACAAGCGCCGCTTGCAGGCCGAGGCGCGCAACAAGCTCGACAACCTGATCTACTCGACCGAGAAGACCCTCAAGGAGCACGGCGCGCAGCTTGATGAGGCGTCGCGCAAGAGCGTCGAGGACGCGCTCGCCGAGGCGAAAACCAAGCTCGAGTCCGCCGAACCCGACGAGCTTAACGCCGCGGCTGAGAAGCTCTCGACGGCATCGCACAAGCTCGCCGAGGCGATGTACGCCAAGACCCGCGCGCAGCAAGGCGCCGGCGACGGAGCAGGCCCGCAGCCAGGGCAGCATCAGGACGGCGCCGCCGGAGCTGGCGACGGCGCATCGGGCGACGGCGCATCGGGCGGCAAGCCTGAAGACGTGGTTGACGCCGATTTCAAGGAAGTGAAGTAAGATCGATTCCAATTGTCCCCGCGAGCGCGGCCGCTCGACGACCCGCTCGCGGGGCGCAATGGCGTCGGCCTGAGCGATCGTTTAGACTCATCCGTCGATGCCTGCTGCCACCAAACGCGACTATTACGAGGTTCTCTCGGTAAGCCGCGGCGCCTCTGACGAGGAGCTCAAGAAAGCCTATCGCCGGCTCGCGATCCAGTTTCATCCGGATCGCAATCCTGGCAACAAGGAAGCCGAAGAGCGCTTCAAAGAACTCAACGAATCGTACCAGGTGCTCTCCGATCCCGAACGCCGCGCACAATACGATCGCTTCGGGCACGCCGCCTTTCAAAATGCGCAGGGCCAGGGACCGTTCGGCGGCTTCGATTTCACCCAGGGTTTCGAGGAAGTCTTCTCCGACATCTTTGGCGATTTCTTCGGCACCGGACGCGGCCGCGCGCGCTCGCACACCCGGCGGGGCGACGACCTGCGCTACGACCTCGAAGTCGAATTCGAGGAAGCCGCGCGTGGCACCGAGAAAACGGTGCGCTTCCAGCGCCTGACCCGGTGCGACGCGTGCAACGGCTCTCGCGCGCGCGGCGGCGCGGCGGCGGCTACGCAATGTCCGAATTGCCGCGGGTCGGGCCAAGTCCGCACCCAGCAGGGCTTCTTTTCAATTTCGACCACCTGCGGGCAATGCCGTGGCGAGGGGATGATCATCTCGGACCCGTGCCCGAAGTGCCAGGGGCAGGGGCGCATCCGCAAAAGTGAATCGCTGTCGGTCAAAATTCCCGCCGGAGTGGACAACGGCTCGCGCCTTAAGCTGCGCGGCGAGGGCGAGGCCGGTTACGCCAGCGGTCCGGCGGGCGATCTCTACGTCGTGATTCACGTCAAGGAGCACGAGCTATTCGTGCGCCAGGACAACGACGTCGTGATCGAGGTGCCGATCAGCTTTCCGCAGGCCTCGCTCGGATGCGAGATCGACGTGCCCACGCTGGAAGGTAAGGTCAAACTCAAGATTCCGGCCGGCACGCAGTCGGGCAAGGTGCTGCGATTAAAGGGCAAGGGTATCGTCGATCTGCACGGCTACGGACGCGGCGACCAGTTGATTCGCATCGTGGTCGAGACTCCGCACAGCCTGACCGCGCGCCAGCGCGAGCTGCTCGAGGAATTTGCCCAGCTCGACGGCAAGGCGGTCAATCATCCGCTCTCCAAGGGCTTCGTGGATAAGCTCAAGGAGATGTTCGGCTAGGCTCCGCGCGCGATTGTGTCATTGCGAACCGAGTCTGCGAGCGTGCAGAACCCAAGCTTTCTCGCCGCGGCTGCCGGCGCGTGGCGTTGCGCCCGAATGGTCACCCCCGGGGGCTGTGGCTCGAATTGACGGCCCAGAGTTAGTGGTACGCGCGCACTTGCGTGCGAGATTGCACCTTAGGTAACGAGCGCGTCACGCCGCGCCTCCACATGGTTTTTCAGGTGCTTGGCCTGACTCGGCTCACTAGCCGGAAGCACGCGAAAACCTGCCGCCGAACGCATCGGCTCCAGGTACTGCGCGCGCCACGCGGTATCCGACGCGTCGAATCTCAAGCGTTGAACATTCGCCGGAGCGCAACGTTCAGGATCAACAAGGCGACACGCGCGCCCGGTATCCAGCGTGGCTATTACGTATTTAAGCCAGAGTTGTCTGTGCTTAGTGGCTTCTGCTTCCATGAATAGAAGAGTTCCCACAGCATCGGTACCACAAACAAGGTCATGCCGGTGGAAATCGCGAGCCCGCCGATGACGGTGCGGGCCAGCGGCGCGGAGGCTTCGGAACCCGATTCCAGCTTCATCGCGACCGGCGCCAGTCCCGCCAGCGTGGCCAAGGTGGTCATCAGGATTGGCCGCATCCGGATGCGTGCGGCCTCGACCGCGGCTTCGCGCAATTCCATCCCCTGGCGGCGCCGTTCGTTGGCAAAATCTATCAGCAGGATCGCGTTGGAGTGCACGATTCCAATCATTACGATCACGCCCATCAGCGACTCGATATTCACCGTGGTGCGAGTAACCCACAGAATCCAGACTACCCCGATTAGGCCCATCGGAATGGAAAACAGGAAGATGAACGGATCGAGCCATGAACGGCCCTGGGCAACGCCGATGAGATAGACCACAACGATAGCCAGAATAAATCCACCCTTGAAACTGGCGAATGCCTTCTCCATCATCTCGACCGAACCGCGATAGTAAACCTTGATTTGTTGCGGAAGTCGAAGCTGGGAGACTTGACTACGCACCGCCTCCAGGGTTCCGCCGAGGTCGGCGGTGCGCGGCGAGACGAGCACATCGACCGTGCGTTGGATGTTGTAATGGTCGGCTTCGGACGGGAAGTGGGCCGGCTCGATGGTTGCGAGGTTGCGAAGTGGGATTGATTGTTCGTGTCCCCGTCCGGTGAAGCGTGCAATACCGGGAAGAACAGTGCCATCTTCGCTTGCATGCCCCTTGGGATTGAAGTTAAGACGTTCACTGAGTTCATATATCGGAGAGCCCGAGCGGGTGCCGACGGGAATATCCTTGATGGTTTCAAGGGAATTGATTTTGTTTTCGAAGTACTGGGCGGTCAGGTAGTAGTCGTCGCCGGACTTGGGGTCGATCCAGATCGACGGCTTGATCATCTCGTTGTTGTCGAGCGCGGTGATCATGTTGGTAACCACGTCGCGCTCGGTCAGTCCCATGCGTGCCGCCCTCACCCGGTCAACGTGGACCATTAGCGTTGGATAGTCGGCAATCTGCCGGATCATCGTCTGGCGGATTTGAGGCAAACCGCCGAGAGTGTCCCGGATTTTCTTGGCCACCGCCAACATCTTCGAGTAGGGTTCGGTCATGGGAGCGCTGATTTGAACGTCGATGGGAGCGGCGGAACCGAAGTTGAGCACCGCGTCGATAATACTGCCGGAGCTGAAAAAGGCGCTGACGTCGGGCAGTTGGCGGGCCAGTTCATGGCGCAGGCGGCGCTCGTAATAGAAGGTCGAGCGCCGGTGGTTCTCGCGCAGCGCCACCATGATTTCGCCGGTGTCCTCGCCGGAGTTGGTGGTGTAAATCGCCGAGACGTTGGGCACCAAGCCGAGGTTGGCGACCACGGTCTTCAGATCGTGCGGCGGGATTACCCGGTGAATGATGTGATCGATCCGTTTGGCCGTCGCCTCGGTCAGTTCGAGCCGCGTGCCCACCGGGGTGGTGATGTCGATGACGAACTTGCCCGCGTCGGTACGGGGAAACAGGCGGGTGCCGAGCAACGGGAACATCATCATCGAGCCCACGAACACCGCGGTCACCGCTCCGAGCAGGAGGGCTTTGTGGTCGAGGACCCGGTCGAGCAGTCGGGCAAAGCGGTCCACGAAGCGCTCGTAGGCGCGGTTGAACGCCGCCAGCGGGCCGTGGCCGCCGCCTTCCTCGGCTTCGAGCGCGTCCTTGGCGGTCAGGTACCGGGCGCAGTAAATCGGGATGATCGACATCGACACCACGTAGGAAGCCGCCATCGAAAAGGTCACCGCCAACGCCAGCGCGCTGAACAGGTATTTGGCCACTCCGAACAGGAACACCACCGGCAGGAATACGACGATAGTAGTAATGGTCGAGGCGAGCACGGCGTAGGTGACTTCCTCGGCTCCCTCGCGCGCGGCGATCTCAGGCGCTTCGCCCGCGGCCAGATGGCGGTTGATGTTTTCAAGCACCACGGTCGAGTCGTCCACCAGGCGGCCGATGGCCAGGGTGAAGCCGCCCAGGGTCATGACGTTGATGGTGGCGTTGGAGAAATACAGCCCCACAATTCCAGCCAGGATCGACAGTGGAATTGACAGGAAGATCGCGAAGGTCGATTTGAAGTTGCCCAGGAAGATCAGGATCATCACCGAGGCCAAAATCGCACCCAACCCCGCCTCGTGCTCCAAAGCGGTGATCGCGTCCAGGATGGTGTCTTCCTGGCTGAACAAGGTATTGACCTTCTCGCCCTTATCCAGTCCGGTAACTTGGGGCACGGTCTGCTTGATCCCCTTGATGACGTTTAAGGTGTTGGCCCCGGTCTGCTTGAAGATCGGGACATAGACCGCGGGCTGCCCGTCGATCAGCACCACGTTGTACTGAATCTCGGACGCCTCCTTGGCCTGGCCGATGTCGCCCAGGAACACAGGCGTTCGGTCGGGTCCGAGCTTGACCGGAACCCGGTTGAGATCCTGAGGATGGGGAATCTCGGCGTTGGCATATATGTAGTAGTCGGTATCTCCGATCTTGGCGTCGCCAGCGGGCAGAATCTGGTTGCTGCTGTTGATCGCCCCGACCACATCCATCAGGCTAAGCCCATTGGCCTGCATCGACTGGCGATTGACATAGGCCATGATCTGGCGGATCTTGCCGCCGAACGGATAGGGCACCGACGCGCCGCGTACCGTGGCCATGAAGTTGCGCACGTTGTAACGCGCCTGGTTCTGCAACTCGGTTTGGCTATAGCGCCCCGACACCGTCACCAGGATGATTGGAATCGACGAGGCGGTGTTGTACTTCAGCACCAGCGGCGGCAGCGTGCCGGGCGGCATCAAACCCAAGTCGCCCATCGCCAGGGTGGCCAGATCCGCCGCCGCCGCGTCGATATTCACATCGCTGTGAAAATAGACCTTGATGATGCTGACCCCGGGCAGCGAGCGCGACTCGATATGCTCGATCCCGCTGCCCAGTGTGAAAAACCGCTCGTAGCGGCTGGTGATGTCCTGCTCCATCGCCAACGGGGCGAACCCCGGATAAAAAGTCGCCACCACCGCCGCCTTGATGTGCAGCGGCGGGAATACGTCCACCGGCATCTTGGTCAGCGCCGTCACTCCCAACAGCGTCACCAACAACGCCCCTACGATTATCGTGAATGGATTCCGCAGCGAAAAACTTGGCATATCGGTTCAACCTGAAACATCACACGGTCAGACTGGCGAGCCGCCTCAACGCAATATGGGGCAATCGTCACTCATGTTTGGTTGCCTGTTTCATGGAGTAGAAAAGCTCCCACAGCGCCGGAACCAGGAACAGCGTCATTACAGTTGAGACCGCGAGTCCGCCGATGACCGATCGGGCCAGCGGCGCGGAGGCCTCGGAGCCGGCTTCCAGCTTCATCGCGACCGGCGCCAGTCCCGCGAGCGTGGCTAAGACGGTCATTAGGATCGGCCGCATCCGGATGCGTGCGGCCTCCACCGCGGCTTTGCGCAATTCCATTCCCTGGCGGCGGCGTTCGTTGGCAAAGTCGATGAGTAGGATGGCGTTTGATATGACGATACCAATCATTACGATCACGCCCATCAGCGATTCGATATTGATCGTGGTATGTGTCGCCCACAACATCCACACCACGCCGATTAGCCCCATCGGTACGGAAAACAGGAATATAAACGGATCGAGCCACGAACGCCCCTGTGCCGCGCCGACCAGATAAACCACGATCACCGCGAGTATGAACCCGCCCTTGAAACTGGCGAACGCCTTCTCCATCATCTCGACTGAGCCGCGGAAATAGATCTTGATGATGCTCGGATGCTTGATTCGGGAGACGTAATCCTTGATCAGATCCAGCGTTCCGCCGAGGTCGGCGGTGCGCGGCGAGACGAGCACATCGACCGTGCGTTGGATGTTGTAATGGTCGGCTTCGGACGGGAAGTGGGCCGGCGCGATGGTTGCGACGTTGCGAAGTGGGATTGATTGTTCGTGCCCTTCGCCAGTCAGGCTTTTCACGTCGAGTTCCTCCTGAGGGAGATAAATGGAGGATTCCGAGCGGGTGCCGACGGGAATATCCTTGATGGTTTCAAGGGAATCGATTTTGTTTTCGAAGTACTGGGCGGTCAGGTAGTAGTCGTCGCCGGACTTGGGGTCGATCCAGATCGACGGCTTGATCATCTCGTTGTTGTCGAGCGCGGTGATCATGTTGGTAACCACGTCGCGCTCGGTCAGTCCCATGCGTGCCGCCCTCACCCGGTCAACGTGGACCATTAGCGTTGGATAGTCGGCAATCTGCCGGATCATCGTCTGGCGGATTTGAGGCAAACCGCCGAGAGTGTCCCGGATTTTCTTGGCCACCGCCAACATCTTCGAGTAGGGTTCGGTCATGGGAGCGCTGATTTGAACGTCGATGGGAGCGGCGGAACCGAAGTTGAGCACCGCGTCGATAATACTGCCGGAGCTGAAAAAGGCGCTGACGTCGGGCAGTTGGCGGGCCAGTTCATGGCGCAGGCGGCGCTCGTAATAGAAGGTCGAGCGCCGGTGGTTCTCGCGCAGCGCCACCATGATTTCGCCGGTGTCCTCGCCGGAGTTGGTGGTGTAAATCGCCGAGACGTTGGGCACCAAGCCGAGGTTGGCGACCACGGTCTTCAGATCGTGCGGCGGGATTACCCGGTGAATGATGTGATCGATCCGTTTGGCCGTCGCCTCGGTCAGTTCGAGCCGCGTGCCCACCGGGGTGGTGATGTCGATGACGAACTTGCCCGCGTCGGTACGGGGAAACAGGCGGGTGCCGAGCAACGGGAACATCATCATCGAGCCCACGAACACCGCGGTCACCGCTCCGAGCAGGAGGGCTTTGTGGTCGAGGACCCGGTCGAGCAGTCGGGCAAAGCGGTCCACGAAGCGCTCGTAGGCGCGGTTGAACGCCGCCAGCGGGCCGTGGCCGCCGCCTTCCTCGGCTTCGAGCGCGTCCTTGGCGGTCAGGTACCGGGCGCAGTAAATCGGGATGATCGACATCGACACCACGTAGGAAGCCGCCATCGAAAAGGTCACCGCCAACGCCAGCGCGCTGAACAGGTATTTGGCCACTCCGAACAGGAACACCACCGGCAGGAATACGACGATAGTAGTAATGGTCGAGGCGAGCACGGCGTAGGTGACTTCCTCGGCTCCCTCGCGCGCGGCGATCTCAGGCGCTTCGCCCGCGGCCAGATGGCGGTTGATGTTTTCAAGCACCACGGTCGAGTCGTCCACCAGGCGGCCGATGGCCAGGGTGAAGCCGCCCAGGGTCATGACGTTGATGGTGGCGTTGGAGAAATACAGCCCCACAATTCCAGCCAGGATCGACAGTGGAATTGACAGGAAGATCGCGAAGGTCGATTTGAAGTTGCCCAGGAAGATCAGGATCATCACCGAGGCCAAAATCGCACCCAACCCCGCCTCGTGCTCCAAAGCGGTGATCGCGTCCAGGATGGTGTCTTCCTGGCTGAACAAGGTATTGACCTTCTCGCCCTTATCCAGTCCGGTAACTTGGGGCACGGTCTGCTTGATCCCCTTGATGACGTTTAAGGTGTTGGCCCCGGTCTGCTTGAAGATCGGGACATAGACCGCGGGCTGCCCGTCGATCAGCACCACGTTGTACTGAATCTCGGACGCCTCCTTGGCCTGGCCGATGTCGCCCAGGAACACAGGCGTTCGGTCGGGTCCGAGCTTGACCGGAACCCGGTTGAGATCCTGAGGATGGGGAATCTCGGCGTTGGCATATATGTAGTAGTCGGTATCTCCGATCTTGGCGTCGCCAGCGGGCAGAATCTGGTTGCTGCTGTTGATCGCCCCGACCACATCCATCAGGCTAAGCCCATTGGCCTGCATCGACTGGCGATTGACATAGGCCATGATCTGGCGGATCTTGCCGCCGAACGGATAGGGCACCGACGCGCCGCGTACCGTGGCCATGAAGTTGCGCACGTTGTAACGCGCCTGGTTCTGCAACTCGGTTTGGCTATAGCGCCCCGACACCGTCACCAGGATGATTGGAATCGACGAGGCGGTGTTGTACTTCAGCACCAGCGGCGGCAGCGTGCCGGGCGGCATCAAACCCAAGTCGCCCATCGCCAGGGTGGCCAGATCCGCCGCCGCCGCGTCGATATTCACATCGCTGTGAAAATAGACCTTGATGATGCTGACCCCGGGCAGCGAGCGCGACTCGATATGCTCGATCCCGCTGCCCAGTGTGAAAAACCGCTCGTAGCGGCTGGTGATGTCCTGCTCCATCGCCAACGGGGCGAACCCCGGATAAAAAGTCGCCACCACCGCCGCCTTAATGTGCAGCGGCGGGAATACGTCCACCGGCATCTTGGTCAGCGCCGTCACTCCCAACAGCGTCACCAACAACGCCCCTACGATTATCGTGAATGGATTCCGCAGCGAAAAACTTGGCATTTCCCAATCTCTCCGAACGATCGCGAGCAAGCGCATACCACCCAGCATCCTCGAGCATCAGGAAGAGGGGGCGCACGTTCATCCCCGCAGCACTTGGCGCGCGGCCAACGCCGGTCGCGCCCTTGCGCGGGCCTCACACATGGAGCGAGCTATTTGGGAATTGCTTAGCTTGGATCTTCGCCCAAGGGCAGGATGCGTCTCAGCTTGGTGAGCATTCGACGTGGAGATCTCACGAATGAATCCGTAACGGCTCGATCGAGCACCCGCCCATGGAAATGAAGCAAACCATCGATGGCGGGTATGGTCAGATATTTCTGCGGAGCCGCGATCGGCCCACCGTTATCCAAGCTGGGACTGCGGTCCGCTCCTGAGTCCAGCAAGGTGTGCTTAGGAACCGTGCGATGCAGCCCTGAAATTCTGTCTCGCAGGAACGGGCGTGCCGAGCTTGTCGCGACAAACAAACCCACCGCCAGAATTGCGAATGCAAATCTGGCAGAGAGCCTAACCTTGCCCAAGCGCAGCATCGCGATCTCTCACCACCCTGGGCCGACACAAACGGCCCGATCACCCGAACCAGTTATACCAGTGTTCCGTACCGTCCCGTCAAGTACTCTTGGAACCGCACGATGCAAGCTGACGCTGCTGCCGAATCACCGGACAGCGTGCGTCCGCAAGATTCGATTTCACCAGGCGCGCAAGTCTATCCCATCGGATTGGTTGAGGCTCATGGCGAAGACTTCCCGGATTTGAGGGTAATCACCGCACAATTGGCCTTGCGAATCACTTCCTCAGCTACGCTACCTAAAACGAGATGGCTTATCCCAGTGCGACCGTGGGTTCCGATTACGATCAGGTCCGCACTAAGTTTATCGGCGAAATGAACGATGTCACGCTCCGGCACGCCGCTCGAGACGTGAAGTTCGTAAGCGATGGAACCGTTCAAGACTTTGCTTGCAAGTCCGCTGAGTTGCTCTCTCGCCTGCTTCTCCCACCAGGGATCGTGCGGGAGCGGCAGCGGTACGTCCTGGTCCGCTGCCGGCACCCTGGCGACGTGGAGAAGGTGGAGTTCCGCGTTGCTGTTCGCGCATAATATGTGCGCCAGACCTATGAGTGGTGCGCAATTGATGTCGAAGTCAACCGCACACAAGATTTTGCTGAATCTATTCACGCCCCTATTCCCTTCCTCAGCGCCGATTAAACCGGAGTTTTCGTTTTCACTCGCAAAGCATCCGTAGCCCCGCAGCTAACCCGGCGTCAAGTCGCGGTCCGGCTGACGGAGGCATGTCCGGCCGATTGTTGGAATTGAGTAGCGACAGCATAGGCGGATATGCGGCATTCTGTGCGGTGTCAAGGTTTCCTTCAGTTTTATCGATAAGGGCAGCGCGGCGAGCACAGCCCGCGGGGCACGATCGCCTGCGATCTTGCGCAAGCCGCGCTGGGCCGCAAGCACGCAGGCGGCGGCGCCGGAATGCCGATGTTCGAGCTGGCGCGCCTGCGCATCCGGCGCGCTCCACACAGCGCCGCGCGTTCCGCATCGCCTCGCCAATGCGGCGCGTCATGAGCGCCCGAGACTCGTGGCGAGTGCATGCTCCATCACGCCCGCGGGCGGCGCTACGCCGTTGAACAACTCGAAGGCGATTTCTCCCTGCCCGACGAGCATCCCGGCGCCGTCGAGGGCCGGGCGTCCGCGACCCAGCGCGGGTTTTAGAAACGCAGTCGGCTCGGCGGCATAGAGCAAATCATAGAACAGGCAATCGCGCGCCGCCGCGGAGTAATCCAGCCGCGCAAAGCCACGTGTTGTCAGGCCCATAGGCGTCGCATTGATCACGGTGGCGGCTTCGCCGAGGATCGCCGGGTCGAGCAGCGCGTCCAGCCCGTGCGCCTCGATCTGTGCGCGCCGCCGCAGCATCGGCGCAAACCGGCGCGCCAGATTCGCGGCACGCGACAGCGTGCGATTGGCGATCGCGATTCGCGCCGCGCGCATCCGGAGCGCGCAGAGCACGGCCGCCGCGGCGCCGCCGCCCGCGCCAATCACGATCACGAGCCGATCGGCGAGGTCGATTTTGCGCCCGCGCAGGTCGCGTTCGAGTCCGCGCGCATCCGTGTTGTCGCCGTAAAGCTTGCCGCGCCTGCTCACGATGCAATTCACCGCGCGCAGCAGGCGCGCCTCGGCGCTAAGCTCGCGAATCATTTTGGCGGCCGGCTCTTTGTGCGGCACGGTCAGATTTACGCCCAGGATTCCGAGCGCGGGGATTGCGCGCAGCGCGGCGGCCAGATGCTCCGGCGTTACGTGAAACGCAAGGTAGCGGCGCTCGAGGGCCAGCGCCGCGTACGCCGCGTTGTGCATCGCGGGCGAGCGGGAGTGCTCGACCGGGTCGCCAAAAATGGCGGTGAAAGAAGTAGCGCCGGATATTTCGCGCTCGGGCTCCACGGGCAGTCGCCTGCGATCACCCGCGCGTCTTCGCGGCGGAGCGAATCTCGTCGCCGGTCACGACCCATCGATACTTTAGCCCCTCGCGTGCGAACGCCGCGGCGCCGCCCTCCCCGCGATCCACCAGCGTAAGCGCCGCGGTGACCGTGGCTCCGGCGTCGCGCACCGCCGCAAGCGCCTCGAGCGTTGAGCCGCCGGTTGTGATGGTGTCGTCGAGCACCGCGGTCTTGAGGCCGGGCTGGAAGGCGCCTTCGATTCGCTGCTGGAGCCCGTGCGCCTTGGTTTCCTTGCGCACGAAGAAGCCGCGCAGATTGACGCCGCGGCGATAAGCGGCTGCGATTGCGGCGTCGGTGACGGGAATCGCCGCGACCGCCATCCCGCCAAGCTGCTCGACGCCGGCTTCGAGCGCGAGCTCGAGAATCAGCTCGCCCACCAGAAATGCCGCGCGCGGCAGAAAGATCGCGCGGCGGCAATCGAGGTAGTAATCGGATTTTTTTCCTGACGAGAGCGTGACCGCGCGCTCGACGTACGACTCGCGCACGAGGATTTCGAGCAGCTCGGAGTGGTATTCGGCGTTCATCATTGAAGCCGAATCTTATCCGATCGAGCCGGGCGCACAAGCCCGCGCGCGGGGCCTGCGGAGGTTATCGCGGGTGCGAAGACAGGCGCGCTCCGACGCGCCCGGGCGACACTACACGCGCGCCGGGTCAATCAGTTTGCGCTATCTTTCATCCCGGGCAACGCGTGTTGGAATGACGAGCCGTTTACCGGGGTCACAAAATCGCCAGGATTTTTTTGAATGTCGTCGCGCGCGGCGGGGTATTGAGCGAGAAATTGCTGGAGCGCGGGATGCTTGCCGACGAACGAGTCGCTCGCAACGATTTGCGGATTGCGCGCGATCTGCTTAGCCAGCGCCGGATCGCCGGCTGTGACTTTGCTGAAGGCCTTTAGCTCGTCCATGTTTAGTCCAGCCTTCGAGCGCTCGAAGAGCATGGTGGTATTTCCCTGCTTCACCACTCCGGTCACCGCCGGCGGGGAATTCTGGGCGGAAGCGGATGCCGCAAGCGCGACCACGATCGCGACTGCGGCCACAATATAATCGATCCGATGCATAAGGATTATCCTCACTGGCGATACCCCGCGCCGACGAGCGAGGGCCGTGCCAGCCGGTGGGGATGAGTAGCCTGAAATTCAACTCTCGTGCCTGTGATGGTACGCCGAAATTAAGCGGTAGCGCGATACATGATTGGCCGGCAAGGTGCCCGGCGGAACGCATTTGATACCAAGCGCGATCGGCGCTTGCTAGTATCGTTGCGTGATCATCGCCCCATTCCTGTTCATCTACGCCGCTATTTTTCTCATCGGACTGGCGTTTCTGTTCGCGCTCATCGAAATTCACGTCATCAGCTACGTATTCACGGCGCTCGGATTGCCGCCGCATCTGGCGTTTATCGCGCTGCTGGCGAGCCTGCTCGGCAGTTATCTGAATATCCCGATCTACCGGATCGACGGCGGACCCGCGCATCCCGAGCCGATGGTGCAGCGGTTCGGGGTTCGCTACCAGGTGCCGGCGCGCTACGCGGGCGGCACGACGACGGTCGCGATCAACGTCGGCGGCGCGATTGTGCCGATGGCGATATGCGCGTACGTGCTGATGCACTTTCCGGAAATTCTGTTCCCAGCGATTATCGGCGTCGCGATCGTCACGTTCGTGGTTCATCGCTTCGCGCGGCCGGTGCCCGGGTTGGAAATCGCCACGCCGATGCTGATTCCGCCGATCGTCGCCGCGATAGTCGGCGCGCTGCTCGGCGCGGCGACGCATCACGCGGACGCGGTCGCATACGTAAGCGGCGTGATGGGCACGCTGATCGGCGCGGACCTGCTGAACCTCGGGCGGCTCGGCGAGTTGGGAGCGCCGGTCGCCTCGATCGGCGGCGCGGGCACCTTCGACGGAATATTCCTGACCGGAATCGTCGCCGTCCTGCTGGCGTGAGCGTGGGATATGCGGATCTTCCCGCTCGGCGAGTTATCACGACCCTCTCAATGATCCGATCGAGAGCAATGCTTCTCGCTTGTCACGATCTGGTATGGCCGAGGAAAAAAGGAGCGACAGCACGGCGCTCCTAGCCTCAAATGATAGTCGTGCGTATCCCGTGAGAAAATCCGACAGGTCCGTTGGCCCAGGTAGGAGGGTCGCGGCTTCGCTTAGCGCGAACGCGAAAACCGCGTTCTGATTTTTCTCTGGGCTATCGTACATGAGGGAAAGATTCATTGCCGTTGCCAGGGGATCGTTGGCTCCAACGGGTGTTTCGGTACCGGGTTCGAGCTTAACAAGCTCAAAATTGCTATTTTCTCCGATCGCATATTTCAGCGGATTGAAGCAGGAAACACAGGGCCCAAAATCCCCTGGTTCTGGAGCAATCCTCCGCGAGGATTCGCGGGCGACGTTGTATATGCCCCGGGTCGAGCCGCATTCAGGGCATTTTATAGGCGCGGCTTTGGCCGAGCGGTGGAGCACCGAAATCGCGCGCGAAACTGCTCTTTGCAATCGCTTAAGCAGCGGCACGGTCGACCCTCATTCCGTTACTCCCTTTCTGTGAATGCGATTCCACCCACCTTCGATCGAGCAGTGGGCGTTACGCGGGCTTGAACTTCACCAGGGTGTTGTCGGGCGTCACGTCCTCGAAGTGGACTACCACCTTCTGATCGACGCGGACGCTTTCCGGTGCGGCCACGATATTGGTCGTCATCCGCGGACCCTCTTCGAGTTCGACGATCGCGAGCACGTAGGGATCGGCGAACGCGCGATGCGAGGCGCGGCGCACGACGGTATAGCTGTAAACCTTGCCGCGTCCGCTTACCTGGCGCCATTCGAGCTGGTCGCCGAAGCAATAGGGGCATCGCGTGCGCGGATAGTAAATGAATTTGCCGCATCCGCCGCAGCGCTGGAGCTTTAGTTCATGGCGGCGCGCGGCCTCCCAGAACGGGCGGCTGGTCGGAGACGGTTTCGGAAGTGGTTTTAGATATTCGCTCATGATCTGCGCTCCAGCACCAAGCCGACTTGCTCGCTCATGATTCCGCCGTTGCCGTTGACGTAGCCAAGCTTCGCGTTTTTAACCTGACGCGCGCTGCCGCGGCCCATCAGTTGGCGGATCGCCTCGGTCACGTGGCTCATCCCTCCTGCCAGTCCCGGCTGTCCGAAACTCAACTGGCCGCCGTGCGTGTTGCAGGGGAAGTCGCCCTTGTAGGTGAGGTCGTGCTCCTCGACGAAGCGGCCGCCGTGGCCCTTTTTGCAGAAGCCCGCGTCTTCGAGCGTGACGATCACCGTGATCGTGTAGCAGTCGTACGGGCAGACGAAGTTCATGTCCTTGCGCTCGAGGCCCGCCATCTTGAACGCGGTGTCGGCCGCAATCTTGATCGGAGACTCGGTCAGCGACGGGGCGTAAGTGATGGTCGCGTGATCGGCGTACTCGCCCGCGCCGAGCAGCCATACCGGCGGATGCTTGGCGCGCTTGGCGATTTCCGGCGACGCGACGATCACGGCGGCGCCGCCGGTCATCGGGCTCACGATCTCATAGATATGCAGCGGATCGACGATCATCCGCGAGCCAAGGACTTCCTTGATCGTCAGCGGTTTGTCGTTGAAGATCGCCAGCGGATTTTTGAGCGCATTGGCGCGCTGATCGACGGCGACCTTCGCTAACTGCTCGGGCGTGGTGCCGAACTCGAACATGTGGCGATTCGCGATCATCGCGTAGCCGCAATTCGCGCCGATATTTCCGTAGGGAGACTCGAACTCGCGCTGCACCGAGATGGTGGGTGGCCGCTGGTCGCCCGCGCGATTCATGTCGGCGGCGACGCATAGCACGGCATTGCACATCCCGGCGTCGATCGCGGCGGCGGCGCGCCAGATCATCCCGGCCGGACTTGCGCCGCCGATATCGACGACGTTGAGCATCCGCACCCGCAGCCCCATCACCTCGGCGGCGCTGGCCGGGTAGATGAAGCCGGGATCGGAAAACGGCATCCCGACCAGAAAGCCGTCGATATCGTTCTTGTCGAGTCCCGCGTCCGCGATCGCTTCGGCGGCGACCGCGGCCATCAGGCCGAGCGCGGTGGTATCGGGCCCCGGCTCTTTCGTCGGCTTGAGTTCGCCGATTCCAATCGCCGCGGCTTTTCCTTTAAGGCTCATCGCGAATACTCCTTGGCCGTGCGTTTCGCTCTGACGCTTACCACAATTGGGCGCACGGGCGTGAAGGGCGCGCATCGAATTTCCGGGATTTCTCGCCGGGCGTGCCGATCCGGCACGAGCTGCCTCTGTCGCAGCGATTAGCGACGCGGGCTCGAAATGACGGATGCGGGTGCTGATGAGATCACGATAGTCACGGCACCGAGACCACCTCCGTCATTTCGACCAACGGGAGAAATCCCGAACGCATAGGCAGTGAAGTGGAGGCTGCTGAGATAATGACACGCGCGGCGCGGTCGGATAAGTTTTCGGGATCGAAGGAGTGTTCTGAATGGCATTCATCATCTGCGACGACCACAACCTCGACGTCGAGGCCGACGGAATCGACGGCGCGGTTGCGAAACAACTGATGCTCACGGACTCGAAGCCCGGCGCGAACGCGGCCGAACAGGAGATCATCGAGTTCGGAAAGATGCATCGCCACTGCAATATCCGGATTCTCGCGGGCTGAGCGTGTGGCTCGCGCGCGACCGATTCGGAGCTCGATTGCGCGCGAGCGACGCTCGAAATCGGATCGCTGAGTTGACCCGCTCCGCGCAAGCCCCATACAATGCGCGGGCGGGGTGGAGCAGTCTGGTAGCTCGCCGGGCTCATAACCCGGAGGTCGAAGGTTCAAATCCTTCCCCCGCAACCACGAGACCCGCCGCACTCGCGTGCGCACCATCTGGGCGTTAACGCGCGACGACGGCATCTGGGCTTCGCCTTGAAAGAGGAGTCTGGGTCAGGGATACTTTTGGCATGAGCAGTCAGGACAAACGCGCCGCCGCAAAGGCTCCAGCGGACCTGAGCAGCCGCGAAGCGGTTGAACGTTTCCGTGAAGCGGCGGCCGAATTTACGAAAGAAGGGACGCGGTCCAAGGAATCGGCGATGAAGGTGCTGGTTGATTCTGGAATCTACACCAAGTCCGGCAAGCTCACTAAGAATTATCGTTCCTAAGCAACCGCCGACGCTCCATTGCATCAGCTCGCCGCGAGTTTCATCCTCGGCTATCACGGATGCGAGAGGACCGTTGGCGAACGAATCCTGAGGGCGAGCTCTTCAAGCAGAGCAACAACGATTACGATTGGCTCGGTCCCGGGATTTATTTTTGGGAAGCCAACCCGCTTCGTGGTCTCGACTTCGCTCGCGAGGCCAAAAGGCGTCACATGGCGAACATCACGAGACCGTTCGTCATCGGTGCGGTCATCTCTCTGGGCTTATGCTTGGACCTGACGAGCTCTGCTGGCATCGAGCAAGTCCGCGCCGCCCATGAAAGCTTGGTGGAGTTCGCCGCCGCGGCCGGCCGCGAATTACCCGAAAACACGACCGATGGGTTGTTGCGGCGGCTGGATTGCGCGGTTATCCAAATGGTTCACAAGATCCGCGCTGACCGGGGCGATCAGCCGATCGACTCGGTGAAAGGCGTCTTCGTCGAAGGCCGCCCGATTTACGAGGGTTCCGGTTTCTACGAAAGGACTCACATCCAGGTTGCTGTCTGTAATTCCGACTGCATCAAGGGTGTATTTCGCGTGCCGCAAGCCCAGCTTCGGTCGGTCAACAGGTGGTGACCGCCCGGACGCGCACGAGCAACCACGTTTCTTGGTGGCAACGCGATCCAGTTGTGGCGGCGTTTGCAACCGGCCCGAGCGCCCCTCCGAGACGGACGGCCGCGCGTTAGGACGAATGGGGACGAGCGATTTTGCGGCGGTGAAGTCATCATCTTGGCTGCTCGATATGCACGGGCGATAGCTGCTAAAGAACCGGATTGGCGGCGCATCGCACGATGACGGTCGAATCGAAAGCCACCCGCAATATCGAAAGCTGGATCGCGCTTGCGGCGCTGGGGCTGCTGATCGTCGCGTGCGTCGTAATCCTGCTGCCGTTCATCTCGGCGATCGTGTGGTCCGTCATCCTGTGCGTCTCGACCTGGCCGCTCTACGAGCGTCTGGAAAGAGCGACACGCGGCCGCGCGGCGCTTGCCTCGATCCTGATGGTGCTGGCGCTGGCGATCGTGATCGTCGCGCCGTTCGTGATTGTGGGCGCCAGCCTCGCCACCAATGTTCCCGAGGTAGTCGGCGCGCTGCGCCGCTACATGGCCGACGGACCACCCTTGCCGCCGGCGTGGGTCGCGGCGCTGCCGCTCGTCGGGTCGCATGCGCAGGAATACTGGATGGATCTCTCGCAGAGCAGCGCGATGCGGATGCAGGAGCTGGTCAAGCTGTTGCCCGCGGCCAGGACTTTGATCGTCTTGGCCGGAGGCGCGCTGGGCGAGGGCATCCTCGAGTTGCTGCTGAGCCTGGTGATCGCGTTTTTTCTGTTCCGCGACGGGGGCTCGGCGCTCGCGCATGCCGACGCGGTGCTCGTCCGGCTCGGCGGCAGCGAGGCGCGCCGGCTGCTCGAGACGGCGGGCGCGACGGTGCGCGCGGTGGTTTACGGAATCCTCGGCACGGCGCTGCTGCAGGGAACGCTGGCGGCGATCGGCTTCTGGATCGCGGGCGTGCCGGGTCCGGTGTTCCTGGGCTTCTGCACGTTTGTGCTCGCGATGATCCCGATCGGGCCGCCGCTAATCTGGATTCCCGCCGCCCTGTGGCTGGTTCACCTGGGCCAAAACGGATGGGCGATTTTCATGCTCGTGTGGGGCGTCGTGATCATCAGCGGATCGGACAACGTCGTGCGTCCGCTGCTGATCAGCCGCGGCGGCACGGCGCCGCTGATCCTGGTGATGCTGGGCGTGCTGGGCGGAGTGCTCGCCTTCGGGTTCATCGGAATTTTTCTGGGGCCGACGCTGCTCGCGGTCGGCTACAGCATGCTGGCCGATTGGGTTCCGCCGCCCGCGCCGCCTTCGGCGCCGGAATAATCACCGTGCGCACTACATAACAATGGTCACAGCGGCTTGCCCCACGCGTCGGCATACACGAGCTGCTCAAGCGGCCGGCGGATGAGCGGGCCGTGGCCGCGTCCGACGGGATAGCCGATCGGAATCGCCGCGGCGGTGTACCATCCCTCGGGAATCGCGAGCAGCTCGCGCACTGTAGGTTCGTCTTCGCACAAGAGCGTGGTCAGCACGCAGCCGAGTCCCTCGGCGCGGCATGCGAGCAAAAGATTTTCGACCGCGGGATATACCGAGCCGCCGCCGACGACCGAGGGGCGGTTCTGCTTCGCGTCGGTGATCGCCATTTGTTTCGGATCGAAGCAGAAGATCGCGATTACCGGGGTGGTGCCGAAGTGCGCGGCCATATAATCGCCCGCCGCCAGCGTGCGCTCCGAGCGCGCGCGCACCTCGGCGGGAGCGTTGGCGGGAATCGCGATGCGGTAATGTTTCACATAGGCACTCCATCGCGCCGAGTAGAGCTCGCCCAGGCGGGTTTTCTTCGCGCGGTCCCTCACGACGATTATTCGCCACGGTTGCCGATTGCCGCCGGTCGGCGCCCAACTCGCGGCCTCGAGCACGCGGCGCATCACGTCGCCGGGAATCGGATCGGGCTTGAGCCGCCGCACGGCCCGCAATGTGCGCATCGCTTCGTAGATCCCCATTTCCGCCATCGTCGTTTCCTCCTTCTGAAGAGCTTTGCATAACCGTCTGCAGTGCCTAGATCCCTCTCCCGACGAGATTGGGAGAGGGACAGCGTCGCCGTGACGCGCGAGTCATCGCGATAGCATCGTCGGTAGAAAGGCCGCCTCGGAAATATTGCCGGTGTTGATCTGTTGCTGAAAAGCCTGATGCGCGGGGACCAGCGAACGGAAAAATGATCCACCGCCGGCAGGTACGTAAAAGCTGCCCGCCAGATCAAACAGGTTGCCGCCTTCCGCCGCCGGGCGCATCCGCCATAGCGGAATCGCCGACGCGGTCTCGACGCCGGACTTGTAGAACTGCGCGGCGAGCCAGACGTAAACCTCGCTGTCGATGTAAATAATCGTGGTGAAAGTCTGATCGCCGTGTCCCGACCGCATCTCGAGAATATAAGCGTGGCGCAATTCGAACGGTTCCCGCGTCAGGCGATAGCCTTCCGTCGCGGCGGAAATTCCTGCCGGCTCCTCCCGCGCCGAAAGACACGCCAGGATCGTCGCCGTGCCCAGCAGTCGGTACTGATAGTCTTCGGTCTTGGGAAGCGCATAGGCCCAGTACGGTTGGTGGCAGTTGCGGCATTCGGGACCGGGATCGCTGGCGGCCACCGCCATCGTTCGCACCCGGCGGGTAGCCTCATCGAAACTGTAAAACGCATCGGGAGTGGCCGGATCCAGATAGCGCACCCAGATTCCCGCGCCCTCGCCGTTTCCGCTGCCCCTCGGCGTCGCCGACCAATCGTTGCATCGCGCCTTCCATTCAACGCCCATTGGATTCGAGCCGAACGTCGGGCGCGGATCGACCTCGGTGCGATGCGCGAAACGCAGGAAAGTGAAGTGATCGCATTGGTAGTCGGCGTCGCGAATGGGGACGATCCGCGCGGGATTGGCAGGGTCGGCGCTGTAACCGTTGCTGACCCATGGTGCGAGCGAGAAATCGTCGGGCATCACGGGACCCAAGTGCCAGTTGTATGCGATCTTGATCGCGGCCTTGGGATCGGTGAGATCGATCAGCGGGAAGGGCATGCCCGCGATGTAGTTGGCGATATGATCTTGCGCGTCGAGATGAACCTGCGGCGAGAATTTTTCGGTCGCGCTTTGATAGCCCGCCGACCACTGGAGCCGGCGCGACGGCGCGACCTCGATCTTGAAGCCGTGCCCGAGCGCGAACCTGGCGGCCTGCGGCAGTAACGATGCGAACTGGCTTGCGTTGGTCGCGGAGATAATCGTGCCCGGTACGAGGCCAATTGGCGACGCGGTTGCGATCGGATGGGCAGGCATCGGCGTTGCGAGCGGAGTGGACGGCGCCTGCGCGCGCGCTTCGACGCGGATCTCGAGCACGCTGAATAGCACCGCGAATAGTATGCGAGCCAGTGCGCGAGGGCTCATCGTCGTTCCATGATTATTTGTGAGCCATCGCGGCCATCTGCGCGAACAGCGCGGTCACGTCGGCGCCGCCCGCGCCGGGAGAGAACTCGCGATAGAGTGTGGCGACGTTGACCACGATCCGTTCGGCGTCGGTCCACGAGGCGTATGCGTCGAGCGCGATATCGCGCGCCGCTTCGGCCGCCGGCATCCCGGCGTCGAAGCGGGTGCGCGCCTCGCGATGGATATATTCCAGATAGCCCTTCAATGCCGCGACCCCGGCCTTGTCGGTGATCGGTCCGTGACCGGGGACGATAGTTTCCACCTCGAGCGCGAGCATCCGATCGCACGCGGCAATCCAGTTCCCGACCGGGCCGGCCCAGATAATAGGATGGCCGCCGATAAACAGGATGTCGCCGGTGAAGATGGTGCGATCCGCGGGAACGTGCACGAGAACGTCGCCGCGCGTGTGCGCCGGTCCGACTTGAATAAGCCGCACGCGCTTTCGGCCCACGGTGAGTTCGAGTTCGCCCTCGAAGGTGCGGGTGGGCAGCGCGCCGCGGATTCCGTCGAACTGAAACGCGCCGAAAATTTTGCGCAGGTACTCGCCCACCGCGCCCATCGACGGAGCCGCTTTCATCATCGCGGCCAGCCGCGCGGGACCTTCGTGGCGCATTTCGTCGGCGCACGCCGCTGACGCGATTATTTCCGCGCCCGCGACGAGTTCATTGCCGTTGCAATGGTCGCCGTTGGAATGCGTGTTGACGAGTTTGCGAATCGGAGCCGACGGCGCCGCATGATGCATCGTTTCGAGCATCGCGCGAGTCAGCGGCAAATCGAAAAGCGTATCGACCAGCATCGATTCGCCGCCGTCGGTAATAAGCCCCGCGTTGCTCCATCCCCAGGAACCGTCAGGTTGAAGATACGCGAACGCGCCGTTGCCGATATCGTGCAGCCCCTTGGTGTATGCCCACTTGCCATGCGCCATCGAGCTCTCCTATCAACCTGCTGACCGCGTCACGCCAGCCTGAAATTCTCCGCGCGCGGATTATCCCGGCGCCGTGGCGCCCCACTCGATCGCGTTGCGTAGCAGCCGCTCGAACGCCGGTATTTCCCACGAGCCGCGAAACCGCAGCGGAGTCTTGCCCGAGGGCTCCACGCTGGAGTCCACAAACGGCTGCACGTTGCTGGCCGGCGAATGGCAGTGGCCGAGCGCCACGTAGGTGACGGCGCCCTTGCCGATCTCACGCGTGTATCCCAGAACCCGGGTTTTTCCATCCGGCAGAAGCGAGGTGTCGCGGTCGTAGATGAAGGCGAACCCGGGCGGCGACGGGTCTTTTTCGAGTTCGGTGGTGAGCAGGAGGTGGCAGGTTTCGGGCGCTTGCAGCTCGATAAGATAAAGCTCATCGGAGGTCTCGAAGGAAGCCGGCAGGCCCGCGGTGAGGACGTGATTGCGGTCGGCGATATCGACCCGGAACTTTCTTACCGGCGGATGGTTCAGAAAAAAGGCGCCGAGCGTGTCGTGGTATTCGCCCTTGAGCATCTTGCGGCCGTGGCGCGGCGCCTCGACTCTGACCGCCTTGCCGCCGCTGGTGCCGTGGAGGGCAAACCAGCGTCCACCAGCCTCGAGCCATCGGCGGAGAAGTTGGTTCTGCTCCGGGTTGGGGAAGGGTCCCGCCAGGTAGGTTATCAGCATCCGGGATTGCGGCAGCCATCGCGCGAGGTCGTCGAAATCGTTGCCGACGGAGGTGTAGATGCGCGGGTTTTCCTGCAACAGGCCGAGCAGCCGCAGCCGGGCGTAATCCATGTCGTGTCCCGCGGGCGAGCCCGGAGGGAATCCGCCGGTGATGAGATGCGCTCGAACTGATTTTGATTCGCTCATGTCAGTCCTCGGTGCTCCAATTGCAATCAATTTACGGCAGGATTCCGAAATTGGGAAGGCGCCGCAAGCGCCACTGGTGATATTCCTCGCGCGGCGATCGGATTGGCGCGGAGACCGGATTGGAATGACGGGAGCCGCGGGCCGCGCCACTTGCGGATCGCGTGGCAAGCAAGAATTCGCCGCTGGCGCGGGCCAGAGCCGCCACGCGAAAAAAAAAGCCGCGGCCGATCTGATCGGCCGCGGCTCGACGCATCTTCAGAATTGCGCGATCAGCCCAGCAGCGTGCGCGCTACGGTCTCGCGATGCACCGGGCCGTTGCCCAAGTTCGCCTCGCCCGCGAGCGCACGGCGATGGTACAGGTGCATGTCGTGCTCCCAGGTGAAGCCGATTCCGCCGTGGACCTGAATCGCCTCGCTGGTCACATTCTTGGCCATGTCGGAGGCGTAAGCTTTCGCCATCGGCACGGCGGTCTTCTGCTCGTCGTTGTTGGTATCGACGGTCCAGCAAGCGTAGTACACCAGCGAGCGTGCGTTCTCGACCAAGACCATCATATCGACGCACTTGTGCTTGACGGCCTGGAATGAACCGATCGGCTTGCCGAACTGGACGCGGGTCTTCGCGTAATCGACCGCCATGTCGAGCGCCTTCTGCGCCGTGCCAACCATCTCGGTGGCGAGTGCCGCGGTCGCGATATTGAGCACGCGCGAGAGAATCGGCCATCCCTCGTCCGGCTTGCCTAGGATGCCGCTGGCCTTGACGTTGTCGAATTTCACGTGGCACAGGCGGCGCGTCATATCGACGGTCTTGAGCTGCGTGATGGTGACGCCGGCGGCGTTGGTGGGAACCAAAACAAGCGTGATTCCTTTTTCGCCGCTGCCGCTGGTGCGCACCGCGACGGCCATCCCGTTTGCGACGTGCGCGTCGGGGACGAAAAATTTCTCGCCGCTGATCGTGTAATCGGAGCCGCTCTTGGTCGCCTTCATCTGGACGCCGTCGGCATCGAAGCGGCCCGCCGCTTCAGCCAGCGCCAGCGTGCCGATAAATTCGCCCTTGGCCATCCGGGGCAGGAGGTCCTTTTTCTGCGCCTCGGATCCGCCCTCGACAACCAGTGGCACGCCGAGCAGTGCGGCGGTGAAGAACGGACCCGGCACGAGGGCCTTGCCGGCTTCTTCGATCACGACGGTCATATCAAGGAAGGCGCCGCCCTGACCGCCGTAATTTTCGGGGACCAGCAGCCCGGGCCATCCGAGTTCGACGATCTTCTTCCAGAAGGCCTGATCGTGGCCGGTTGCGTCCGCCATCATCTGGCGGACAAACTTGGTCGGGCAATTGTCGGCCAGAAAGCGCTTGGCCGCGTCCCGCAACATCTCCTGTTCTTCAGAAAACCCGAAGTCCAACTTGGCGTTCCTCCGTGATAAAGGCTTGGGTGGAATCCGGCGTTGCCGCTCGAACCCACGTTTCAGGTAGCATTAAGTGTTTTCCACGTGCAAGCGCTGGAAGGCGCCGCGACCGGCGGTAGCGGCGTCCGCCCGAGCGCCGCTCTTGATGTAGGGGCGGCCCGGCGTGGCCGCCCGCCTCACCCGGCGTAACCCACGTTGCTTGATCGAATGATCGCGCGGCGCGCACAATCCCGCTTGCGCCTTGGCGCCGGCGCCACGCCGCGGGAGAAGTTGAAGTGGAACATAAAGATTTAGTCCGCGAGGAATTCACCCGCCAGGCCGACGATTACGCGGCCGCCCCGATGATCCGTGACGCCGCGCATATCGCGGCGCTGGTCGATGCGGTGGCGCCCGCCGCCGCCGCGCGCGTGCTCGAGGTCGCCACCGGGCCCGGCCATGTCGCGCTTGCGTTCGCGAAGGTTTGCCGCGAAGTGGTCGGCGTCGATCTGACCGTAGCGCCGCTTCAGATCGCGCGGCAGATGCGCGACGAGCGCGGGATCGTAAACGCGCGCTTCGAGCTCGCCGACGTCGAGGATCGCCTCCCGTTTGGCGACGGCGAGTTCGACGTGGTGGTGTGCCGCTTCGCGATGCATCATTTCGCCCAGCCCGAAAAAGTGATCGCCGAGATGGCGCGCCTATGCAGCGGCGGCGGCACGGTCGCGATCGAGGATCTCATCTCGAGCGAAGACCCGGCGCGCGCGGCCTATTACAATGAGTTCGAGCGCCTGCGCGACCCCTCGCACACCCGCGCGCTGGCGCTCAGCGAGATGCTCCAGATGCTGGGGCGGGCGCGCTGCGAGCTTGCGCGGTTTGCCTCGCACGGGATGCGCAATCCCGTCGAGCCGTGGCTGCGCTCCGCACAAACGCCGCCGGAGCGCGCGGCGCGGGTGCGCGCGATGCTCGAGCGCGACGCGGCCGAGGACCTAAGCGGCGCGCGCGCGGGCAAGAGCGCCGGCGAGCTGTATTTCATCCATCGAATCGCGATCGTGGTGACGCGCAAGCTTGGGGGGCGCGCCGGCTAACGGGCGGGAGCGGGGCTATTTGGGTGACACGATCGCGAGCACGCCGGAATATTGCAGCGCCGCGGTCGTGGCGCCGGCCGGGCCGATCTCGAAGCCGGTGAAGAAGCCGGCGAGCGGGAAATTCCCAAGGTACCGGCGGATATAGGCGGCGTCGTGGCCGGGGATATTGTACAGACCCGCGCCGCGCGAAACGCAATCGAAGTACAGGCCGAAGGCGGGCGCGGCGGCGCCGGCGGCGCGCGTCTGCGCGAGCGTTTCCTCAAGTGTCGCTTTAAGATCCGCGCGCGCGCGGTCGGCGTCGCGCAACGCGAGCGCGACCATTTCTCCGACCCGCGGAGTGTGCGCGACCGCGATCACGCCGTGCTCTTCGCTGGCGCCGATAATGTTGCGCACCAGGTAGCCGCCGCGGCTGAACTCGCCCGTCGCATAGTCGAGCTTGATCGCAAGGAACACGAAGGCGAGTGCGCGGCGCAAATCTTTGGCCAGCGATCCAGCGGCGGCGGCGAAGACCTCGTAGGCGGGGCGATCGTCGAGGGTCAGGATGACATTATCGCGCGCGGCGGTGACGCGATGCGGCGCTCCGATGGGGGTGCAGGCGTTCGAGGCCACAATCTTGAGATCGAAATCGCCGGCCAGCAGCATCCCGGAAACCGAATTGTTCGCGACCACGTCGCCGCAGAACTGGAAAGTCTCGCCGACCGAGCCGTCTTCGCTGGCACCGCCGCCGCATACCGCGACCTCCGGAAGCTCGCGCGCGAGCGCGGCCACCAGTGCGCCGGGGTTGGCATTGTAAGAGTCGGGAAAGACGAGCAGCAGATTCGATTTGCCCAGCGCCGGCCGCACCGCGTGCGCGACTTCGGCGGCGACTTCATCGGCGCGGCCGCGCAGCTGGGGCGCGAAGCAGCGCTGCGCCACCAGGTCCGCGCCGCCGAAGACCATCACCGCCAGCGCAGGGCCGCTTTCGATCTCGTGCTCGCACGCGATCACGCCCACGCTCGAGCATCCCGCCACCTCGCGGGTTTTCGCGGTGGCGCCGACCTCGCGCAGGATCATCGCATAGGCGGCGCCATAGGCCGTCGTCGCGAAGACCAGCGCTCCCGACGCCTGCGACAGCCCCGCGGCGGTGAGCGCCTGCGCGGTGGCTTCCCGGGCCGCGGTCCTGGGGTTGAGCGCAATCGAATGGCCAACTCCCGCGCGCAGCATCGCGATGCTCCCGGTCAGCGCCCGCCGAGCAACTCGAGCAGCTCGACCATCCGCTTGATTCCCGCGCCCAGCTCCTTGACGCTGATGCGCTCGTTGATGCCGTGGACGCCGCGGGCTTCGTCGCTGGTCACGCTAATCGGAACGAAGCCGTAGGCGACGATATCTTTCTGGCGGAAGTAGTGGCTGTCGGTGAACCCCGAGATCATCGTGGGCACCACCTGGGCTTTGCCGTCGCGGCGCGCCAGCGCCTCGATCGCGGTCATCAATTCCGATCGCTGCGGCGAAGAGACCGGCGGAAAATTCAGGATCACATCGGTGCGGATACTCTTGTCGTCGATGACTTTTTCGATGCCGCGCAAGAAGCGCTTGGGGTCGGTTCCGGGCAGCAGCCGGCAATCGATCTCGCAATAGGCGTTCGCCGCGATGACGTTGGTCTTGCTGCTCGCGGACAGTACGGTCGGGGTGATGGTGTCGCGGACGGCGGCGTTCTGGCGCGGTACCGACACGAACTGGCGCACGAAGGCGGGCTCCTTGAGAGCAGTGGCAAGGTCCAACCACTGCCGCGGCCCGTGCGTGACCTCGGCCATCGTGTGGTAGTAATTTTCGACCGGCCGAATAATGCGGATTGGCGTGTGGTATTCGTCCAGCCGCGCGAGTGCGCGCACCAGGCGGGTGACTGCGGTCTCGGCCGGAGGCGCGGCGGCGTGGCCGGCGGGTCCGGTGGCGGTCAGGCGCAGCCACAGCGGGGTCTTTTCGGTAACCGACACGTAGTAGAGTTTTTTGCCACCGGGGGCGTCCATAATTCCGCCGCCCTCGTTGAGCAGGTAGCCGGCGTCGGCGTACACGCTCGGCTGATGATCGACGAACCATCCCGCGCCAGCTTTGCCGCCTTCTTCCTCGTCGCCGGTCGCGACCAGGATGACGTCGCGGTCGAGCAGGATTCCGGCGCGCTTGATCGCCAGCATCGCCATCATCTCGACCACGCCGGGACCCTTGTCATCAATCGCGCCGCGGCCCCATATGACGCCGTCCTTGATCGCGCCCGAAAACGGCGGGACTTCCCACTCCTTTGGGTCGGCCGGAACCACGTCCATGTGGCACAGCAGGAGGATCGCCTTGCGATGCTTGCCGATACCATGCAGGCGCGCGGCGACGATTCCGCGGCCGGGCGCGGGCTCCCAGGTGGTGGCGGGAATTCCGTCGCCCAGGAGCTTGTCCTTGAGCATCTTGGCCGCGGGCAGTTCGTTGCCGGGCGGGTTGGTGGTGTCGATCTGAATGTACTTCGCCAGCAAGGCGGCGGCTTCCTGGGTGAGCTGGTCGTAATCGATCGGTTTCGGCGCCGGCGCCCGCGTCACTACCATCTCGGGGGGCTTGAGCGGCACCTTTTGGGGTTGGGCGCTGGCGCGCAGCGAAGGTGTGAGAGCAAGCACGAATAGCACGGCGGCGAACGCGCGCGGACCGGCCGGGCAGCGGGAAGCGTGGCGACTACTCATTGCGATTTCCGCCGTCCTTAACGCTCGCCGTAGTTGAAATATTCGATGATGGTGCGCAGAAATTCGGCGGCCGGCGCGCCATCGATCACGCGATGGTCGAAGGTGAGCGACAGCGTCATGATCGCACGCAACGCGATCGCGCCGCGATAGGCGGCGGGCTGCTCGGCGATGCGGCCGGCGCCGAGAATCCCGGTTTCGCCCGGCATCAGGATCGGCGTGAACGCGTCGATTCCATGGGCGCCAAGGTTTGTGATCGTGAAGGTCCCGCCGCTCACCTCTTCGAGCCGGAGCCGGCCGGCGCGTGCGCGTTCGGCCAGCGCCTTGCTCTCGGCCGCGATCTCGCGCAGCGCTTTGCGCGCAGCCCGATGGATCACCGGGACGATCAGGCCGTCGGGCAATGCCACCGCGATGCCGATGGCGGGCTCGGCGGGAGTGACGATCTCATCGCCTTCGAGCCGCGCGTTCATCCGCGGATGGCGCAGCAGCGCGCGCGCGACCGCGTGCACGAGCAGGTCGGTGTAGGTGGGGCCGAAGTCGGGCTTGAGTTGCGCGTGCAGCTCGGTCGCCGGCGTCACGTCGGTTTGCGCCGTGATGGTGATTTGCGCCGAATCGCGCAGCGACGCATGCATCCGCTCGGCGATTACCTTGCGCGCGCCGCGCAGCGCGATGCGCTCGGGCGATCCGGGCGCGGCGGCGCGCGCCGCGGGCGGCGGCGCGGAGGCCGCAGGCAAGGCGGCGGCGCGTTCGACATCTTCGCGGGTGATGCGGCCGCCGGGACCGGTGCCCGAGATCGCGCCGAGTTCGAGGCCAAGTTCCGCCGCGAGCTTGCGGGCGACGGGGCTCGCGGTGCGCCGCGCGCCGGCTTCGGCGCCGCTTGGGATAGCAGCTGGCGCCTGCGGGGCCGCCGTGCCTGCGCTGGGGCGCGAATCCGCGCGGGGACCGCGGCGGTTCGCATAACGCTGCGCGAGCGCTCCGGGATCTTCGCCCGGCTCCGCGATTACCGCGACCGGCGCTCCGCAAGCGGCGGTCTCATCGGCGTCCACCAGGATTACCGCCAGGGTTCCGGTGGCGGGCGATTCGACCTCATACAGAACTTTTTCGGTTTCGACTTCGTAGAGCGGCTCGCCGGTCTGGACCGGATCGCCCACCGCCTTGAAGTGGCGCTGCACGGTGCCCTCGTGCATCGTGAGCCCGAACTTCGGCATCGTGACTTCGACTGCCACTGGTCGGCGGGCCGGCGGGCGCGCGGCTAGCGGTTCACCACGCTGCGGACGGCGGCAACTATTCGCTGTTGGTCGGCGATCGCGGCGCGTTCGAGCGGCGGGCTGAACGGAATCGGCACGTCGAGCGACGTGACCCGCGTGACCGGCGCGTCTAGGAAGTCAAAGCCCTTCTCGGCGATGATCGCGGCGATATCGGAGGCGGCGCCGCCGCGCAGATGGCCCTCGTCGGCGATCACGGCCCGGTTGGTCTTCTCGACCGAGGCCAGGATCGCCGCCTCGTCGAGCGGGATCAGCGTGCGCGGATCGATCACCTCGACCGAGATACCCTCTTTGGCAAGCTCGTCGGCGGCTTTGAGCGCCTTGGGGACCATCGCGCCGATCGCGACCAGCGTCACCTGTTCGCCCGCGCGCTTGATCGCGGCTTTGCCGAGCGGCACCAGGTATTCGCCGGCGGGCACATCTTCTTTCAACGCGCCGAGCGCACCGTGCTCGAAGACGATGACCGGGTTGGGATCGCGAATCGCGCTCTTCAAGAGTCCCTTCATGTCGGCCGGTCCGGAGGGGACCACCAGCTTGAGGCCGGGCACCGAGAGGAACTGGGCATAGACGGTTTCCGAATGCTGCGCCGCGGCGCCGCCCATCGCGCCGTATACCGCGCGGAACGTGATCTGCATCGTAGCCTGCCCGCCGGACATGTAGCGCAGCTTGGCGGCCTGGTTGCAGACCTGGTCGAAGGCGCAATAGAAGAAGCTCGCGAATTCGACCTCGCAAATTGGCCGCGTCCCCGCCATCGCGGCGCCCACTGCCGCACCGACAAAACCCGCTTCCGAGATCGGCGTGTTGCGCACGCGCATGGGGCCGAACTTGTCGATCAGACCCTTGGTGGCGCCGAACGCGCCGAGCACCACGTCTTCGCCCATCAGAAAGGTGAGCGGATCGCGCTCCATCTCTTCGGCGATCGCCTGGTTGATTGCCTGGATGAAATTTATTTGCGGCATGGATCGAAGCCTCCGGCGCGCAATTGCGCCGCCTACTCGGTGCGCTCACGCATAAACGTCGTCGCTGACTTCGGACTCGGCGGGGAGCTCGCTGGCGCGCGCGAAGTCGATTGCGGCGTCGAGTTCCTGACGGGTCTCGGCGACGATCCGGTTGAGTTCTGATTCCGCGATTTTGCCGCCTTCGAGGCACCATTGCTGAAAGCGGATAATCGGGCATTTGCGCTTCCAGGCCTCGACTTCCGCCGGGTCGCGATATGCGCCCGCGCCCAGAAACGCCTGCTCGCCCACCACGTGTCCTTCCCATCGATAGGTCTTGCACTCGAGCAGCGTCGGTCCCTGGCCGGCGCGCGCGCGGGCGATCGCTTCGGTCGCGTACTTATAGACTTCGAGCACGTCGTTGCCGTCCACGATATGGCCCGGAATCGCGTAGGCCTGCGCGCGTACCGCGATATCGGTCACGGAGGTGACGGTGCTCATCGGGGTGAACTCGCCGAAGCCGTTATTCTCGCATACGAAGACAACCGGAAGTTTCCAGACCGCGGCCAGGTTGAGCGACTCGTGAAAGGTGCCCTCGTTGGAGGCGCCGTCGCCGAAGAAGCACGCGGTCACATCGTCGCGTCCGGAGATCACCGCGGCGAGCGCCGAGCCGGTCGCGATCGGGAGACCCGCGCCGACGATGCCGTTGGCGCCCAGGATGCCGAGCGAGAAATCGACGATGTGCATCGACCCGCCCTTGCCTTTGCAGTAGCCGTCGCGCTTGCCGTATATCTCCGCCATCATCCGGTCCAGCCGTCCGCCCTTGGCGATCAGATGGCCGTGGCCGCGATGATTCGAGGTGATCCGGTCGGTGGCGCGCAGCGCGGCGCAGACGCCGGTGGCGCTGGCTTCCTCACCAATCGAGACGTGGACGAAGCCGGGGATTTCGTTGGCCATCGCCAGGTCGCGAATCTTGCTCTCGAACAGGCGGATGCGCTGCATCGAGCGGTACATCCCGAGTAATTGGTCCTTGCCGATGTCCATCGCAGGTACTCCTTCTTGGCGAAACAGGTCCGGGCCGCTGCGGCGCGGACGCCCGGCGAGGCGAAAATTATGCCTGTTGAGGCCCGATCGTCAAACCCGCCGCGCGCCGCGCGCGTGGCGCGCGGCCAAAGCGGAGCATTTTAATCCGCGCGATGCTAGAAAGTTGGCTGCGATGAAGCAGCTAACTTCAGGGACCCCGCGCACGCCCGGCGAGGTATCGCGCGTCCCGATAACCGCCGGGAAGATCGGCGCGGCTCTGCGCGTGCTGCGCCGCGCGGCGCCCGCGTGGAACGCGCCGATCGTGTCGTTCATCAGCATCCAGACCCGCGATCCATTCAAGACTCTGATTAGCTGCATCCTGAGCCTGCGCACCAAGGACCAAACCACGGCGGCGGCGGCGCAGCGCCTGTTCGAGCGCGCAGCGACGCCGGAGGAGATGGCCGCGATTGGCGAGCGCGAGCTTGAGCGGCTGATCTATCCGGTCGGGTTCTATCGCACCAAGGCCAGGGTGATTCGCGGGATCTGCCGCGACCTGCTCGAGCATCATGGCGGTGTGGTGCCCGACGAAATCGACGCGCTCCTGAAGCTCAAGGGCGTGGGGCGCAAGACCGCGAATCTGGTCGTGACGCAGGCCTATGGCAAGCCGGGAATTTGCGTCGATACGCACGTGCATCGAATCTCGAATCGATGGGGTCTGGTCGCCACGCGCACGCCCGACAAGACCGAAATAGAACTGCGCAGGGTTCTGCCGCGCCGCCACTGGCTCGGTTACAACGCAATCCTGGTCGCGTTCGGCCAGACGATCTGCCATCCGATCTCGCCGCGATGCAGCGCGTGCCCGATCGCACGCGCGTGCCCCCGAATCGGCGTGAGGCATTCGCGCTGACGCGCGCAGCCGCGCGGCGGCGTTATCAGGGTTGCGCGCACGTGGTAGGCTTTGCGCATGAGTCTTGAAATTGGATTTATCGGGTTGGGAGCGATGGGATTTCCGATCGCGGCGAATCTGGCCGCCGCTGGATTTCCTCTGACGGCCTGGAATCGCACGCCGTCCAAGGCGCTGGCGCTGGCCGGCAAGGGAGTGCGAATCGCGGAGCGCCCCGAAGATACGGCGCGCGCCGGCGGCGTGGTCATCTCGATGGTCGCCGACGACGCCGCGCTCGAGAGCCTGGAGTTGGGCGACACGGCGATAGTCCGCCGGATCGCGCCGGGCGGAATTCATCTGTCGATGAGCACGGTTGCTCCGGCGACGATCCGGCGCCTCGCCGAGGTGTATAGCGAGGCCGGCAGCACTCTGGTTGCGGCGCCAGTGTTCGGGCGTCCCGACGCCGCCGCCGCCAAAAAGCTTTGGGTGTGCGTCTCCGGTGCGGCGGATGCGAAACAGAAGGTGCGGCCAATCCTTGACGCGATCGGGCAAGCCGTTTTCGACTTCGGCGTGGCGCCGGAGGCCGCCTGCGTCGCGAAAATATCCGGCAACTTCCTGTTGGCCGCCGCGATGGAGGCGATGGGCGAAGCGTTCGCGATGGCCGAGAAATCGGGCCTCGAGCGCGGCGCGGTGGCCGCGATGCTGACACAGACGATATTCGCGTGCCCGGCCTATCAGGGCTACGGCAAGGCGATCGCCGAGCGCAGACATTCGCCGGCCGGGTTTCGCCTGCCGCTCGGGCTCAAGGATATCGAGCTGGTGCTCGCGACCGCGCGCGAGGTCGGCGCGCCGATGCCGGCGGCGAGCCTGGTGCGCGACCGCTTGGTGCATGCGCTTGCGATGGGGCGCGGAGAACTCGACTGGTCGGCGCTCGCGATGGGAGCGCGCGACGACGCGGGACTGAAGGACTGAAAGTTTGTGGCCGAACCGGCACGGCGTTGGCGCGCAGGTGCGATCCTTTGCCGGTTGCCTGCCGGATGACGGTGCCTTATTGTGGTTTTCGCGTGCCGTACGCGCGCGTCCAGATGTCTTTTCCCCGGCAAGTTACGCGCGTTGACCAGAAACTCGGTGCGATTCTGCTCCAGATGGCGCGGCTGCGCCGGCGCCTTAACGCGCTTGCGATCCAGCGTGTGGCTTTTCGCACGCTTGCGATTTTGGTGCTGGCCGGCGCGCTGATTTTCGCCGCGGCGAACTGGCTCGCGCCGCTTGCGTTTTTGGGTGTCGGCGCCGCGCTCGCGATCGCCGCGCTTGCCGCCGTCGTCGCCACGGCGCGTGCGGGATGGGCGATGCGCGCAAGCGCGGTGCGCGCCGCCGAAATCGCCGACGATCGCGCCGATCTGAAAGGACGCCTCGCCACGATTGTCGAGGTCGCACCCAGTGGCGAGCGCGGCGAGCTGTGGCCGTACGTGATTGAAGATGCGCTCGCGCATCGCGAGGAATTTCTCCCGGCGCTAATCGAACGCCATCGAATTGAACGATCGGTATGGATGCCGTGCGCGGCGCTGCTCGCCGCGGCGCTGCTGGTGCCGCTGGCGCGCGCGAATCATCCGGCGCTGCTCGCGCAAAGCGACGAAGCTCCCGAGGTTACCGTCGATCTCGACGATCTGCAGCTACGTCCCGCCGATCCCGGAGACAACGCGGGGGTCGAGATGCAGGCCGATTCGGCGACGATGAGCAGGCTCGATGCCAAGCTCGCGCGTGAAGGCGCGCGCGCCGGCGCAGGCGAGTCGTCGGCGGGAATCTTGAGTCGCGCGCGGACCCTTGCCAGCCGCGTCCAGAGCAAGCTGCGCGGCGAGGCGGGGGCGCACAAACGGCGCCTGACGCTCAAACTTGCCGACGCGGACGGCGCGCAGGCGAGCAATCCGCGTGGCGACGACGCCGCCGCGCGCAGCCATCATCGCAAGCACTACACGGCAGGCCAGTTCAAGAGCGAGCATCTGGGCGGAGAGGAAGACGTTCCCTTGCCGCCGATCGACAAATCCGCTCATGCACAGCACACGGCGCAGCCGCGCGGTGATCGCCCAAGCGGCCCCGAGGCGCCGGGCTCGGGCGGCTCCGAGAATTCGCCGGATACGGATTCCACGCACGAAGCGTCCGACCAGCGCGGCGATCAGATCAGCAACGGCGGCGCGTCCCACGGGATCGGAGCGGATCCCGATAGCCTGTTCGGTGCGCCATCGAATCCGACGATGGGCACCGAGGGCTTCGAGATCTCGATCGAGGCGCGGCCGATGGAGCATGGCGCCAAGGGTTCCGGCCAGGGCTATCTGCCGCCCAAGGTGCGCACGCCGCTCAGTCCGGCGCAGCGGCCCGACGAGCCGATTGCGCGCGCCGCGGTCCCTGCGGAAGATCGAACGATAATTGAGCGGGTGTTTGAACGATGAGTGAGTTGGCGGCCGTCGAGACTCCCACGGTAGCGGATTTCGCGCGCACCTTCCGGCGAGTTCAGGCGGAAATCCACAAGGTCATTGTCGGCCACGAGCAGGCCGTCGAAGAGCTATTATGCGCGCTGTTCGCGGGCGGGCACGTGCTGATCGAAGGGGTGCCCGGGACCGGCAAGACCACGCTGGTCAAGACCCTGGGCGTGGCGCTCAATCTGAGCTTCAACCGGATTCAGTTCACGGTCGATCTGATGCCGGCCGATATCACCGGCACGCGCGTGATTCTGTCTGGCGACGACGGGCGGCGCGAGTTCAGCTTTGCGCCGGGGCCGGTGTTCTGCCACATCCTGCTCGGCGATGAGATCAACCGCGCGACGCCCAAAACCCAATCCGCGCTGCTCGAGGCGATGGCGGAGTTGCAGGTCACGGTTTCCGGGACCACCTATCCGCTGCGGCCGCCGTACTTCGTGATGGCGACCCTTAACCCGATCGAGATGGAGGGCACCTATCCGCTGCCCGAAGCGCAGCTCGATCGCTTTCTGTTCAAGGTGCGGCTTGATTATCCCGACGAAGAGCAACTGGTGCGGATAATCTCCTCGACCACCGGGCCGGACGAGGCGGGCGTCGCCGCGGTGTTTTCGGGCGCCGAAGCGGCGGCGCGGATCGAGGCGCTAAAGCTGCTGGTGCGCGAGGTAATCGCGGCGCCCGCGATGGACCAATATGCGGCGCGAATCGTGCGCGCGACGCAGCCCGAGCATTCGCGCTACGTTGGTCATTCGCCGCGCTCGATGCACGACGAGATGGTCAACCGCTACGTGATGTTCGGCTCGAGTCCGCGCGGCGCGCAGGCCTTGATCATGGGGGCCAAGGTGCGCGCGCTGCTCGACGGGCGCGCCAATATCGCGCGCGAGGATATCGAAGCGGTGGCAATCGCCGCGCTGGCGCATCGCATCATGCTCAACTACGCCGCGCATTCGGACGCGATCGACGCGGCGCAGATCGTCGAGCGCGTGGTCAAGTCGGCGCGCGCCGCGCGCGGATGAGGATTCAGTGATGCTCGAGGCGCGTGCGTTTGAGCCCGAGTTCCTGAAAAAGCTTGATCGCCTGGTGCTCGGCATCAAGCGCGCCCGCACCGTGCGCGCGGGCAATCGCACCCTGGGGCGGGTGCAGGGACTGGGCGTCGAACCCGAAAACTTCCGGGACTACACCGCCGGCGACGATCTGCGCTTTCTGGACTGGAACGCCTACGCGCGGCTCGATCAGCTCTCGATTCGCACCTTCCGCGCCGACCGCCAGGTCGAGATCACGATTGTGGTTGACGCCAGCGGCTCGATGGCGTTTCCGGCGCGCGACGACAAACTCGGGCTGGCGCTTGCGATTGGCGCGGCGCTCGCCTACGTGGGCATGAGCGACAACGATCCCGTGCGGATGGCGGCGTTCGCGATGCGGCGCGGCGAGATGCGCCTCGAGCTGACGCCATTTTATCACCGCCGCGAGTCCTACCTCGAATTCAAGCCGTTCGTCAGCGCGCTCAAGTGCGGGGGCGAGACCCGAATCGGCGCGGCGGTCGATGACCTGCTGCATCATCGCCGTCCCGCCGGAATCGTAATCGTGATCTCGGATTTTCTGGTCAGCCGCACCGACTATGAAGATGCGCTGGCGCGCCTGGCGATAGCCCGTCACGAAGTAAAGGCCGTGCATGTGATGGGCGAAATTGAATCGTCCGGCGCGTACCCGCCCGGCCTGTACCGGGTGCGCGACGCCGAGACCGGCGCGATGCGCGAGACCGTGTTCGGGACCGAGTCGGCCCAGGCGTGCCGCCGCAAGGTCGAGGAAATTTCCGCGCAGGTGCGCGAATTCTGCGCCGCGCGCGGAGCCGTATACACGCGCGCGTTCGGAGCGTCGAGCCTCGAGACATTTTTCGAGCACGAACTCGGGGCGCTCGGAGTGGTGAGGTAGCCGTGGGCTTTCTTGAGCCACGCAATCTTGTGTGGGCGCTCGCGCTCGGCGTGCTGGTGATCATCTACCTGCGCTCGCGCTCGCGTCCGACCCTCGAGGTTTCGAGCCTGATGTTGTTCGAGCAGGCGCCGGCGCCCTCGGCCCGGGTGCACCACCTTCGCCTGGATTGGCTCTTTTGGCTCGAGGCCGCGGGCCTCGGCGCGTTGGTGCTGGCGATAGCCGGGATGTATGCGATGGCGCCGGCGCGCGCCGGAGGCGGCCGCAGCCACGCGCTGGTGTTCGACCTGGGCGCGGCGATGAGCGCGCGCGAAGGCGCAAGCACGCGCCTGGGTCTGGCGCGGCAGGCGGCCCTTAAAATTATCGCCGAGGCTCCCGCGGGCGACGAGTTCAGCGTCATCACCTACGCGCTCGAAGCGCAGGTCGCCGCGCCGCAGAGCGCGAATCTGGCGGTGGTGAAGCACGCGATCGGATCGCTGCAAGCCCTGGCGGTGGCGGCCAAACCGGCGGCGCTCAGCGCGGCAATTATCCGCGCGCGGGGATCGGCGGAGATCGATTTGTTCACCGATCGCGCGCCGCCCGAGCGGGCGATCGGTGGCGCGGTTGGGCAGGCGGCCGTGCGCGTGCATCAGATCGGCCACGACGACGGGAATCTCGCGGTCGCAGAGCTCGACCCGGGCCTCCCCGATTCGACGCGCGGCCGCGCGATCGTGCGCAACTTCTCGCGCGCGCCTCAACTGGCGGACTTCGCGATCGACCTTGACGGAAACCCGGTCCTGCATCAGCCGCTGATGCTCGCGCCGCGCGAGCAGGTGATTGTGCCGTTCGGACCGCTCAAGTCGGGCGGGCTGGTGCGCGCGCGGATTCTCAGTGGCGACGCGATCGCGGCCGACAACGTGCGCTGGGCGCTCGCCCGCTCCGACGCGCGCGGGCGGGTGCTGGTGCTGTCGCCCGACGCGGAGGTGCGCGGCGACCTGGCGCGCGTGCTGATTGCGGTCGATCCGAATTTTCAGATCGAGACCGTGGATCCGGCCAGCTTCGCGCGCGCCGGCGGCGCGGTCGCGGCCAGGCCGTATGCGCTCGCGGTGATGCACGATTGCGAGGTGCGCGGGGTCGCCGCCGCGTCCACGCTGCTCATTTTTCCGCCGCTGTCGCATCACGGGACCGCCGCCGCGCCGTCCGATTCCGTGCGCGCGAAATTTCCGGGCCTGCGGGTCGAAGCGACCCTTGGTTCGGCCACGATGAACGCCGGTCTGGCGCGAGCGCAAAGCGCCGGCGCGGTTTCGGCGCTCGACGCGACCCGCGTCCTCGAGGTTCCGCAGTGGATGAACGTGCTGGACTACGCGACGCATGGAAGCGCCGCCGCCGTGACCCCGATCGTCGCGGTGGGAGAAATCCCGGCCGGCCGAGCCGCGGTGATCGCGTTTGACGTGCGCGACCATCTGCTGTTCGACCCCGACCGGCTCGACGCGCTGCTCGCGGTGGTCAACGTGACCCGGCGCCTGACCGCGCCGGCCAACATCCGGATCGTCCCGACCGGCGCGTTTGTAACCCTCGCGTCGTCCGGCGCCGCGCAGGTGGAGCCACCCGACGGCTCCGCCGTGACGCTGATGCCCGACAAGTGGGGCCGCGTGGAACTCAATCCGCTTCAGTCCGGGCGCTATGTGGTTGAAGCGAAGGGTTCGCGCACTATCGTGCTGGCCAATTATTACGACGCCGCCGAATCCGACCTTGCGCAGCCGCGCGCCCCGGCCGCGTCGAGCAGTCTTGGGGCAAGCGCGCCGGTTTCGGCGCCCGGACCAAAGCAGGTTTTCCCGCTGGCGCTGATTCTGGTCGCAATCGCGCTCGGCGCATTCGTGGCCGAATCGATCGTGCTTGTGAGCCACGCCTCGCGATGGGGGACCGGCCATGTTTGATCGGCCCGCGATGCTATGGCTGCTGGCGCTCGCGCCGCTGGCGGCGTATCCGGCGCTGATCGCGATGCGCCGCGGATGGTATCTGGCGGGCGGCGCGTCGGCGCTGTTGCGGCTGGGATGCCTTGCGGTGCTGGTGGCGATGCTCGCGGGGCTGAGGATCACCGCGCTGGCGGCGGCGCGCAGGCTCGAAATCGTCGCGCTGCTCGATGAGTCGCGATCGATCGCGCCGGACCAGTTGGCGTGGATGCGTACGCGGGTGCGCGCGGTGGCGCGCGCGATGGACGCGCGCGATCGGCTGGGAGTGATCGGCTTCGGGCGTGACGCGCGGCTTGGGGCGGGGCTTTCGGATCCGCGGCTTTTGGGAGATTGCCGGATGCGGCCCGATCGCGGGGCGACCGATATCGCGGCCGGGCTGACCGCCGCGCAGAGCCTGTTTTCGGCCGAGGCGGATCGCAGGGTCCTGCTTTTGAGCGACGGCAATCAGACCCGCGGCTCGGCGGCGGCGGAGATACCCGCGCTGGTCGATGACGGCACGCGAATTTATACGGCGGCGCCGCCGCCGTCGGCGACGGCGCGGGTTGCGCTTACGGGCTTTCACGCGCCGCAAAACCTGCGCGCCGAACAGCAATTCAGTTTCGCGCTCGAGATCGAAAGCGAAGCGCCCGGTCCGGTTGACGCGCAGTTGCGCCTGCTGAGCGACGATACGCCGGTCGGGGGCCAGCACATGACGCTGCATCCGGGGCTCAACCGCTTCGAGCTGCCGTACCGGATAGACCGCGCGGGCGCGTACCTGATGAGCGCGGATCTGACCGTGGCGCCGGCGCTCGAGGCGATCAATCCACGCGCCGAGATCGCGCTGTCGGTGGCGGGTGCGCCGCGAGTGCTGATCGTGTCCGCGAGCCGTCCCGAGAGCCTGCTCGAGGCGCTGCGGGTGCGTCATTACCGGGTCGCGATGATCGCACCGCGCGCGCTGTCGCCGCATGCGCGCGACTATCTGCCCTATCAGCTCGTTATAATCGACGACGCGCCGTCGGCCGCGCTTTCCGCGCCCGTGCAGCACGCGCTCAATCGCTACGTGGCCGAGCTTGGCGGGGGGCTGGTCGTCACCGGCGAGGCGTTGCGCGACGATCACTACCGGGGCGGCGAACTCGAAAAAGCCCTGCCGGTCAGCTTCGAGCGGCAACCGCCGCCGCCCTCGCGCGAGCCGATCGCCGTGTACCTGTGCATCGACCGGTCCAACTCGATGAGCTACGACTCGCGCTATCCGGCGGTGCGTGACGGCGAGCGAATCCGCTACGCGAAGCAGGCCGCGATCGCGCTGCTGCGCCAGCTTGACGATACCGATTACGCGGGGGTGATTGCGTTCGATTCGCAACCTTACGTGCTTGGGCGCCTGCAGCCGCTGGGCGAAGATCGCGCCGACCTGGAGGCGCGCATCGAGCGCCTGCAGCCCGGCGGCGGAACCGACTTCAAGGACGCGCTCGAAATAGCGCATCGCGAGATTCTGGCCAGCGCGATCCCCGTGCGCCAGGTGATATTGCTCACCGACGGCGATACCAACCGGCAGTATCACGATCACGACGCGCTGATCGCACAGTTCGCGAAAGATCGCATCCCGGTCTCGACCATCAGGATTGGCCCCGACCTGGAAAATTTGCGCCTGCTTAAGGATTTCGCGCAGGCGACCGGCGGGGTCTTCTACCGCGTGCAGGATATCGAAAAGCTGCCGCTGTTGCTGGTCGGGCTCACGCGTCAGGCGATGGACCGGCGCGCGCAGGGGACCGCGATGGTGCAGGCGGGAGCGCACAGCGCAATCCTGTCGGGAATCGCGGCGCGGGACATCCCGCCGATCGATTTTTACGCCTCGACCAGGGCCAAAGACGGCGCGCAGGTGGTGTTGAGCGTGATGCGGGAAGAAAAGAACTCGCCGCTGCTGGCGGCATGGCAGTACGGACTAGGGCGCGCCGCGATATTCGCCGCCGATCCGGACTCGCTGGCGACGCTGAGTTGGATCCGATGGAATCGCTACGCGCAATTCTGGTCGCAACTTGCGCGATGGACGATGCGCGAGGGCGCGCCTGGCATGTTCGCGATCAGGGTGCACACCGCCTCCGACGGCGCGGTCACGGTCGAGGCTCTGAAGGCCGACGCGAGCCCCGCGCCGAATCTAATCTGCCGGGTGACCGGACCCGGGCGTGCGCTCGAGGTGCCGATGACGCAGAACGGCGCGACGCGGTACCGCGGAGAAATCGGACCGCTGCCGCGCGGAAAATACGCCGCCACGCTGATGGTGACGGCGGCAGATATCAAGCAGGTGCTGGCGCGGCGCGAGTTCGCCTCGGCGGGAGCAATTCCCGCCGATGCGGCGGAACTGCGGCTGCGACCGCCGAATCTGGCGCTGTTGCGGAATTTGGCGCAAGCCACCGGCGGCGGATTCGATCCCTCCGCGGCCACCTTGACGCGCGGTCGCGGCCGCGCGATCACCGTGCGGCGCAGCGCCGATTCGCTCCTGCTGCCGCTCGCAATCGCGCTCTTTCTGGGCGAGGTTTTTGTTCGTCGCCGCTTTCTGGGAGACTAAGCTGATGAAGGAATGGATGCCCTTACGATCACTCAGCGGATTCATCGCTCGGCGCCGCGGGCTTGCGATGCTCGCGGTCCTTGCCGCGGCGATTTGCATCGCGGGTGCCAGCGGCGCGCGCGCGGAAACCTCGGCGCGCGACGTCGCCGCGCTGACCCGCGCGAAGCTCATCTATATCGCGACGGTCCGCAAGGACGGCAATCAGAGCACGGCGGTTCCGGTCTGGTTTATTTTGGACAAGGACAACCGGCTCTTGATTCAGACCGGGCCGCAATCCTGGAAGGCCAAGCGCATCCGGCGCGGCAGCCCGGCGCTTGTGTGGATTGGAAATAGCGCCGGGCCGGCGTTTATCGGCCGGGCGGAAATCACCACCGACCCGGCCGCGCTTGCGCAAATCGAAAGCGATATTCCACGCAAGTACCTGCTCGCGCGGGTCGGATTCTCGCGCCCGACGCAAGCGAAGTTCGACGCGGGCAAAATCTGTGCGATTCGGATTGCGCCGATGCGCGATTTGCCGGATGGATTCACCTCGCAACCGGGAACCCGCGCGCCTGCGCTCAAGGCGGCAAACTCCGCCGCGGCGCCGCCGCCGTCATCGGCGAAACCGCATTAGAATCGCGCGCGGCGGAGCCCGCGGCGATTTTCTCTGGCATCAGGGCGGCGCCTGAGTAAAATAACTGTCGTGGCACAGGAAAGTGCATCGCTACTAATCGGAAGGGCGCTTCGCAAGCGCTGCCCGGTATGCGGCGACGGAGCGGTCTTCGCCTCACACTTCCACATGAACCGCGCCTGTCCGGCCTGTCGCGCCGTGTTCTGGAAAGATCCCGGCGAGTCGCTGGGCGCGATGTACCTTGACTATGCGGTCGCGGCGGGCGCGTTTTTGGTCGGTTGGGCGATTCTGGATTGGACGACCAGCCTTTCCGATCTAACCCAACTGATCATCCTGTCCGTGATCGCGGTCGCGAGCGTGCTGCTATGCTTTCCGTACACGCGCAGCGCATGGACGGTGCTGGTGTACATCTCGGGCGGAATCGAACGTCCGCAACTGCGCGTGATTCGCGGCGGCAAGGACGATAAGCCCGGCCGCGCCGCTTAGCGGCGCGAAGCCGCGATCTTTTCCGGCAGATGCGCCATCCGCTCGGCGGCGCGGGCGATGGTTTCGTCGCTCTTCGAGAACGTGAAGCGCACCATGCGATGGCCCAGTTCGGGGCGATGATAGAAGCTCGAGCCGGGCACGGCGGCGACTCCGACCTCGTCGAGCAGAAAGTCCGCGGCGGCGAAATCATCTTTGAAGCCGAGCGGCCCGATATCGGCCATGATGTAGTACGCGCCCGCCGGTGAGCTGCACTTGAGTCCCGCGCCCGAGAGCGCCGCGTAAAGGGCGGCGCGCTTGCGCTCGTACATCGCGGCCAGCTCCGCGTAAAAAGATTTCGGCAGCCGCAGCGCGACGGCGCCCGCCTCTTGCAGCGGATGCGGCGCGCCGACGGTCAGAAAATCGTGAACCTTGCGGATCGCCGCGGTCAGCCGCTCGGACGCGATCGCGTAGGCCAGCCGCCATCCGGTGATCGAATAGGTCTTCGACAGCCCGCTGATCGTAATCGTGCGCTCGGCCATCCCGGGCAGCGTCGCGAGCGAGATGTGGCGCGCGCCGCCATAGATGATGTGCTCGTAAATCTCGTCGGTGATCGCGAGCGTATCGAAGCGGTTGCACAGCGCCGCGATGGTTTCGAGTTCGGCGCGCGTGAAGACCTTGCCGCTCGGATTGTGCGGCGTGTTGACCACGATCGCCTTGGTGCGCGGGCTGAAGGCGGCCTCAAGCTCGGCGCGGTCGATTGAAAAATCCGGGTCGCGCAGCGCGACATACTTGGGCGCCGCGCCGGCGATAATCACGTCGGGGCCGTAATTCTCGTAAAACGGCTCGAAGATGATCACCTCGTCGCCCGGATTCACGATCGCGAGCATCGTGGCGATCATCGCCTCGGTCGCGCCGCAGGTGACGGTGACGTTGCGCTCGGCGTCGCACGCGACGCCGTTGAAGGAGCGCATCTTGTCGGCGATCGCGGCGCGAAAATTCGGCGCGCCGTGGGTTATCGCGTATTGATTGTACTCGTCATCGATCGCGCGCTTGGCCGCTTCTTTGAGTTCGGTCGGCGCGGCGAAATCAGGGAAGCCCTGCGCAAGATTCACCGCGCCGGACTTGAGCGCCCGCCGCGTCATCTCGCGGATCACGGATTCGGTGAAAAACCTGGTCTTGCTGGATACGTCGGTCGGCATCGACCGGCCACTCTAGCTCGCCTGCCCCGGCGGTTGCCACCTCCGGCGCCGGTCAAGGAAGTCGCGCCCGCGCGGTAAAGAGGCCGGCGCGGCGCACCTAGTTCGCGCTTGGCACGCTGTCCGCGTCAGTCAGCAGTCCCGCGCCCTGGCGCAGGCGCCAATCGTCGATAACCTCGACGTTAAAGCGCCAGTCGCTGCCGATTTTGAAGCCTGGCAGTTGCCCTTTCTTGAGCAGTCTGTAGATGGTTGAACGGTGAACGCGGAGATACCCCGCAAGTTCGTTCACGGTGAGAACTTTGGCTGCCGGCTGCATAACTGTAGCGTTTTCCCCCATCCAGGTGGCGATTCTTCTACGCATCGGTACGCTAGCATATTCGACTTCGGACAATCAAACGACGCTGTTTAAGTGCTGAAAGCAATTATATCAGACTTTATGTAGGATTATAACACCAGCGGAGATTTTGATAAAGCCGGACAACTTAATAGATTGTATAGTTATCATCCAAAAAGTCGGATCGCGGCTGCGCGCAGCTCCGCCCGATGGTCCGGATGCGCGATCGCGACCAGCTCGGCCGCGCGTTCGCGATGGTTTTTGCCGAGCAGGCGGGCGATTCCGTATTCGGTGATGACGGTATCGGCGAAGAAACGCGGGATTGTTACCAGCGCACCCTCCTCGAGCTGGGGGACGATCCGAGAGATGGCGCCGCCCATCGCGGTCGAGGAGAGCAGGGTGATCGCTCGCCCGCCACGGCATAGGAAGGCGCCCATATGCATCTCGGGCTGCCCGCCGGTGCCGTTGATCATCCGGGCCCCGACGACGGTCTCGGCGGTAATTTGGCCGGTCAGGTCGATTCCGAGCGCGTTGTTGATCGAGGTCTGCCGGTAATTGCTCATCAGGGTGCCGATATTGAGCACGTACTCGGGGTCATAGAGCTCGAAGGCGGGGTTGTCGTCAACGATCTTCAGGTCTTCCGGGTCGGAGCCGGTCCACGCGGTCGAGACCGCCTTGCCGCGATGGCTGGTTTTGCGCCGCCCGTTGATAATCCCGCGATCGACCAGCCGCGCGATTGCGGGCGCGACCATCTCGGTATGCAGTCCCAGGTCGTGCTTGGCGTCAAATGCGCCCAGCCGCGGCATCTGCCCGCTCGGGTCGCCGACGCCGATCTGAATCGTCACGCCGTCTTCGATCACTTCGGACAGGTAGCCCGCGATCGCCGCGTACTCTTTGGGTGGCGGAGAAATTCCGAGCAGCAGGCGCAAGTCCGGGACCGACATCCGCTGCAAGTACTGGACGATTGGAAAGATCTGGTCGATACCGGCTTCCTCGATAGCGGCGCGCATCCCGGCGCGCTTGTCGTCGTCCATCTTTGCGAGCTCGCGCTCGACCACGGCGGGATCGCCGGGCGCGGCGGTGGAATCGACGAACCACGCGAACTCGCTGACGTGCATGTACACGTCGCCGTACGTCCGGGTGAGGTTGCGATCGATCTCGCCGATGACCATCCGCGCGCGCCGCGCGTACCCGCGTTTGTTCCACTGATGCGGCCCGAAGCTGACGAAGCCCTTTGCGTTGGGGGGCGTGATGTTGACGAACGCGATATCGATCGGCTTGTCCTCGGCGGGGCGTTCGTCGTGCGCCTTGAATTGGGTCGAGAACAAGTTGGGCAGATAGGTGGCTTGGCGGCGGTCGTGGATTGGGCGGGCGAGGTTGCCGATGAAGAGCTCGAATTCGAGCCGGAACTTGGCGCCGAGATCCTGCGAGAGCCATCCGGGATCGGCGGTGGGCGCGGTGATCCGCACCTCGACGGCGGCTTCGAGTTCGGCGGCGCGGGCGCCGATCGCGTGCTGCATAGGGGCGGCGGCGGCGAGCGGGAAATCGATTCGCATGCCGGGTTTGACCAGGCGCGCGGCCTGCTCGTGGGTAAGATGATGGGCGCGAAAATGCTCTTGCCAATCCATCGTGTCGGTACTCCTGAAATTTGGCGCGGGCCGGGCGCGGCGCATCGGTCCGCAAACCCGCGCTGTAGCATTGCGGCGGCGAACTTGTCCAATCGCGTCGCGGCGGCTAGCGTGCAGCTTGTGGAGCGACGCCGCAAATTCACCCAAATTCAAATGCCGCGAAAGCTTTGGCGATGATTCTGCCCGCAGGCTCCTACCGCTATGAGATTCGCCGCGGCGGGGCGCTGGTCGCGGTCGAGACGGCGAACTTCGACGGGCGTGCGATTAGCGGCGCGCGCCGCTTCGCCGGCAATTCGAACCACTACGAAGTCAGCGCCGATCTTGCCGACGACTCGAGTATCGCGCGCGTCACCCTGAGTTACGCGCGCGGGCCGTTTACCCGCGCCGCGCGCTACGAGGCGGTCGACGACTACCTGCGCGGGCAGATTACCGCGATGGCGAGCCGCAATGTGGTGACGGCCAAGCTGGGGCGGTTTCGGGAAATCGACGCGGACCTGGTGATTTTTCGCGCTCTGATTATCGCGCGGGTCCGCGCGCGCGGGCAGACGCGATGGACCGGGCGGGTCGCCGCGATCGACTCGGCCACGCTGGTCGCGGCCTCGAACAAGCAATCGGCGCGATGCGCCAGCGAAACGGGGCTCGAGTGGATCTACGAAGCGCGCATGGGCGAGAGCGAGGAGATCCAGCTCGATGCGGAGGGCAGGATTATCAGCAGGCGCGACCGCCTGGGAACCGAGGCGATCCTGATCGCGGCTTAGCCGCGCGCCGCTATCACGCCGCCGCGCGCGCCCGCGGCATCTTGCAATCGCCGTCGAAGGTCGCGCCCTCGTTAAGGATCAGGCTCGGGGTGCTAATCGTGCATTGCGCGCGCGCGGTCGCCAAAAGCTCGACCCGCTCGCGCGCGGTGACCTCGCCGCTGAACGCGCCCGCGATAGTTACCTTGCCGGCGGAGATGCGTGCGCTGACGACCGCGCCGCTTGCGATGATCACCTCGTCGCCGGAAATCTCGCCCTCGGCTTCTCCTTCGATTTTGACCGGCCCCTTGAAGTGCAACTTGCCGGAGGCCTTGGTGCCCTTGCCGATGCGGGACTCGAATGATGCGTCGTCAACTGATGCCATTGCTACACCCTTGGAGAGAATTGCGAGCCAACAGTATGGCGGCATTCTTGTCGGGCCTGCAATCGAAAGACAGGTTACGTATGTATGACGATGCTGGTTAAAGCGTGCATTTTCGCTTTTGCACGCGGTGCCGTGGACGCGCAACAATATCCGGGCATGGCGAATTCCACTCTCATCGAACACGGACCGGAGCGCGCGGGCGGCCAGGGACTCGACCCCAATCAGCACGAATCGGGCGACCGCGCGATCTTAGCGCTGCTCAAGGAAACTCGCGCCGCGGATCAGACCGATCTGGTCGCGACCTGGCGCGACGGCGCCTATGAAGTCTGGTCGCGCCGCGGGATGATTCGCTTCAAGCGTTACCGCGATGCGGCCGGCGCGCTTGGCTTCGTGATAATCGAGCAGATCGGCGAAAATCCGGTCGCCCAACAAGATCCGTTCGCCGTCGCGACGATTGAAGAAGAGCTCGAGGCCGCCCGCCGCAGCGGAAATCCCGCCGCCGATCCCAATCGCGCGTTCTTCGAGCCGCACACTCTTATCCATCCTAGCGCCTACGAGCGGCTCGCACAGTTGTTCGACAGTCCGCGCGGCCCCGATCTGGTCGTCAGCCCGAAAGCCTATGCCTACGGAATCCAACCGGGCCAGCATGGCGCGCTCGATATCGTGCAATCGCGCGCTCCGCTGATATTCCACGGCCCCGGGGTGCGCCGGGGAAGTTTCAAGATCGAAGCGCGCCACGTCGATATCGCGCCGACGATCGCCGCGATTATGCGATTTCCCGAAATCGACGGATACGGACCCGCCGGAACTCCGGCGCGCACGCTCCTGCGGCGTCAGGACGGCGTAGCGCTCGACGCGCTTATCGCGCATCAATCCGCGCCGCCCGAGCGCGTCTATCTGATTGTGCTCGACGGCCTTTCGCATACCGAACTGGCCTGGCAGCTCAAAAACAATCGCGGCGCGATTGCGAACCTTGCCGCGCTGGCCGAGGGCGGCGCGATGCTCTCGCACGGCTCGATCGTCAACTTCCCCAGCATCACCTGGCCCAGCCATTCGACGATCCTCACCGGCGCGTGGTGCGGTCATCACGATGTCGTGAACCCGACCTTTCACCTGCGCGAGCATCGCCGGACCGTGCCCATCCAGGGCAATATCTTCGAGGGCGAAGGCTACCTGAACCCGGAAGTCGAAACGCTCTACGAGGCATTCAAGCGCGTGCTCGGGCCGCAGGCGATTACCGCTTCGATTCACGAGCCGCAGGGCCGCGGCGCCGATCACGCGGTGTTCGAGCGGCGCATCGTCGGCGACAAGGCGCGCCTCAAGGCGCTCACGCAGGAGATGGCGGGCGACGTAAGTCCGCGCTGGATGGCGGACGGCATGCCCGGGATGTATCGCGAGGAGATCGTCGATGTGCGCGGGATGGCGCAAATGCTGACCCTGTTCGAGCATTGCGGCGCCGCGCCCCCCGTGTTCGTCGCGCACGAGTTCGTGCTCACCGACGGCGCCGGGCACGATTACGGACCGCATCACGCTGGCCTGCGTGAGGCGATCGTTCGCACCGACGCGCGGATCGGCAAAATTTTCGAGACCCTGCGCGCCCGCGGCATCTTCGACTCGACGTTGTTCGTCCTGACCTCCGACCACGGGATGGCGGCGCAGCGCGTCGAGCTCAAGGCGAATCCTTCCTGCGAGCCGCAGAGCGCGGGACTCAGGGGCGTGTTCGCCGAGCCGATGATCTATCTGCGCGATCTGGCGGTCGAAATCGAGCGCGCTCGCGACCTGCGCAGCCTGCGCGTGACGGTGCTCGACAACGATCACTTGCCCGGCGGCGAGCATCCCCCGGTCCCAGGCGCGAACCTCGAGGTGCGTGGGCGCGGCGGCAGCGTTATCGGGCGAGCGGTGACCGGGCCGACCGGGCGCGTCGCATTCGCGACCCCGGCCGACCTTGCGGATGCGGAAATCGTGCTCCAGATCGAGCATCCTGATTTCAACTGGCGCAAGCTGCGGGGCGACGGCGCTCCGGTCGCGCGTGACGGCGGTATCAGGAAGGCGCTCTACGATTTCGCGTGAGGGCGCGGCGCGGCGGGTTTTACAGGCCTGGCGGTGCGCGTGCTAGTCTTCCCCGCCATGCATGACCTAAAGGGGAAAGTGGCTCTCGTCACGGGCGGAACGCGCGGCCTGGGACGCGCGATATCGAAGCGGATGGCCGAACTCGGCGCGACCGTTGCGATGAATTATCGGCGCGACGAGGACAGCGCCGCGCGCACTTTTGAGATGGTGCGCGAGATCTCGCCGCGTTCGATCCTCGTTAAGGCCGACCTCGAGAACGACGCCGAGGTGCGCGCGATGGTCGCGCGCACCGCCGCCGAACTCGGCCGGCTCGATATCCTGGTCGCGAACGCCGCGGCGACCGCCTTCAAGCCGCTGCTCGAATCCAAACCGCACAACCTGCTCCGCACCTTTAATCTGTGCGTGGGCGGATTTCTCGCGGCGGTCCAGGAAGCATCCAAGGTGATGGGCGATGGCGGGCGCATCCTGATGGTCTCCGGCATCGATTCGGTCCGCAATCTGCCCGGTCATGGTGTGCTCGGCGCGGCAAAGGCCGCGCTCGAGAGCATGGTGCGCGATTTTGCTTTCGAGCTCGGGCCGCGCGGCATAACCGTCAACGGCATAAACCTCGGCTATGTCGATACCGACTCGGCGCGGTATTACGCGCAATATCTTGGCGACCCGTACGAAGAGTTTCAGCGCCGATGCGCCGAGCGCTCGGCGATGAAGCGGCTGCCGTCGCTCGAGGAGATCGCGGCCGTCGCGTGCCTGATTTGCCTGCCGGAGGCGAGCTATCTGACCGCGCAGACGATCATGGTGGACGGCGGATTCACGCTGCATTTCCCCGGCGGGAAGTAGGGGGGGCGCAAGAGGCAACGGCCGCCGAGACGGCGGCCCTACTGGCGAGCGTGGTCAGTAGGACCGGCGTCCCGCCGGTCGGAAGCGTCGCGTGTTGAGGAGACGACGCAATGCCAGAAGACGATCGGCGCGCATTTTTCTATCGCAGACATTTGCCGCATTGGCGAGCGGATCGCGCTACCTATTTTGTGACTTGGCGCCTCGCGCGTGGGCAAGCCGAGCTCGATCCTGCCGAACGGACCATCGTGGCCGACGCGATTCGTCATTTTATCGGTGTTCGGTACGAGATTATCGCGTTCGTCGTGATGAACGACCACGTGCATTCGATCGTCGTTCCACTCAGCGAATTTAGCGTCGAAGGAATCGTGCACGCCTGGAAGTCGTTCACCGCGCATGCGATCCGGAAGGGGCGGACCGGCAGCGGTCCGGTCTGGCAGCGCGAGTACTTCGATCGTGTGATTCGGGACGATCGCGAATTGCAGGAGAAACGGCTCTATATCCTCGCGAATCCGTTCAAGCGATGGCCCGAGATCGATTCATATCTGTGGGTCTGGCCGCTGGGGGATTGAGCCGCATACGAGCAACGGCCGCCGAGACGGCGGCCCTACTGGCGAGCGCGGTCAGTAGGACCGGCGTCCCGCCGGTCGAGAGCGTCGCGTAGGCAACGGCCGCCGGGACGGCGGCCCTACTGGCGAGAGAGGTCAGTAGGACCGGCGCCCCGCCGGTCGGAAGCGTCGCGTAGGCGATGGCCTCCGGGACGGCGGCCCTACTGGCGAGCGCGGTCAGTAGGACCGGCGGTTCGTCCGCCCATCGCGGTCCTCCGATCTCGCTCATTCGCGCGCGGCGCGGCGCACGACCCTGATATTGCCCCATTTTCCGATCGCGCCCTGGCCGTGGCATGACACGCTGCCTTTGCCTGGTTGAATATCTTTTTCGCTCATCAACCCGAGCGCGAGCGTACACGCGCCGAGCTTGAACGGCACGTTCGAGTAGCGCCGCACCTCGGCGCCGTCGATCAGGAACGTCACTCGGTCGGCCGCGGAGTCATAAACGATCTCGAAATGATGCATCGCGCCGGGCGCGGTCTGGCCGCGAATTTCCTCGAACAGGCAGAAATAGCGCGGGCCTTGCGCGGGCGCTAAGTCGGGCACGCCGGGAAACGGCAGCTTGCCATACACGGTGGCGATCACGTCGTTGCCGGCGAAGAAATCCAGCGCGGCGCCGGTCGAGAAATCCAGTACATTGAACGACACGAACCCGTCGTAGAGATCGCCGGCGCGGCCGCCTACGATCGTCGCCGAAAAATCCAGTGAAAACGAAATCGTCCCACCCGGCGGCGGCGCGAACGTCTGCGTGCTGAAGTACATGTGCTTGGCGTTGTCGAGAATCTGGATCGAATCGTGATGGCGCGTGTACGGCGTCGCCGCGACGCGCAGAAAGCCATCCTGGATGATCACGATCGCGCCCGGCTCCTGGTATTGCCAGAAGCCTCCGTCCTGGAGCGGAAAGCCGGCGGGAATCCACTGCCCCTTGCCAGTAATAACCGATGCGAAATCTGAAAGTTCGATTGCTTGGTTCGACTCCGAATCCTGCTGCGTGCTCATGTGGCGATAATTTTCCGGATGATGCGATTTTGTTGGCGCCGACCGGAGCCAGCGCCGCGATTAGACGAAACCACGGCGCCGGATCGCGCGCAAGACCGCCGCGCGCGCGCGCGAATCCGATTCACCGCCGCGCGATGACGCGTGTCACACGCGGCACATCAGCGCGTCATCGACGACGATCGATTCTCCGGTTACGAAGCCCGACGCGGACGACACCAGGTAGAGCAGCGCGCCGGAAAGGTCCTCGGGGGCGATCAGCCGATTCGAGGGCAGATACTTGAGCAGGGTTTTTCTGAACTCCTCATCGGCGTTGGCCGGCGACGCCGGCTCGTCGAGCCATCCGGTCTCGAGTGCGTTGACGCGGATGCCCTGCCGCGCCCATTCCATCGCGAGCGCGCGGGTCAGATTCAAGACCGCCGCTTTCGCCGCGCAATAGAGGCTCGCGTGGGGAACCCCGCGTTGCGCGAGCACGGAAGTGAGGTTGACAATTGTGCCGCCGCCTTGGCGCAGCATCACGCGCGCCGCCTCCTGGCACGCCATCCACACGGTCTTGAAATTGTTATCGATCACTTTCTCGAACGCGCTGTCGTCGGCGCTTTCGGCCGGTCCATACCATGGCGTGTCGAGCGCGTTGACGACGATGTCGAGGCGGCCGAGCTGCTTGGCGGCGAAGTCGGCGGTGGCGCTCAGATCGGCGCGGATCGCCGCGTTCTGCACCCGCAATATCGGCTTGATGCCGGCGGCCTGCACGGCTTTGGCGGTCTCTTTGAGTTGCGCGTCGGTGCCCGGCTCGCGCGAGGCGAGGATGAGCTTGGCGCCCGCTTCCGCCAGCGTGACGGCGGCGGCGCGGCCGACAGGGTGCTCGGCGCCGAGTACCAGCGCGCCTTTTCCTTCGAGTGAAAAGCTATTGAGGGTAGCGTCCGATGCCATAATATTCCTCGCGCTCAGGCCGGTAGATTCGGAATCGCGCCGGTGGGCAGAATTCCGCCCGCCAGTCCGCCGCCGTCTATCGCCACCAGCTCTCCGTTGATATGGTCCGCGGCGTCCGAGGCCAGGAAGATTGCGAGCGGCCCCAGTTCGGCGTCCTCGCCGGTGCGCCCCAGCGGGACGAATTTTCCGCCCTTGAAAAACCGCATCATCTCTTCATTGTGGGGAAAGATTCCCGGCACGATGCAATTGGTCTGGATATTGTTGAGCGCGTAAGTCAGCGCGAGCGAGCGGGTGAGCTGAATCACGCCGCCCTTCGAGCACGCATACATGTAGTTGTGTTTGCCGCCGCGCAGTCCATAGCCGGAGGCGAGGTTGATGATCTTGCCGCGACTCTGCTTGACCATCTGCGGTATGACCGCGCGCGCGGCGTAAAATTGGCTGGTCAGATTGGTATCCAGGCCGCGGCGCCACTCGGCGTCGGTAATCTCCGTGATTGGCTTGCCCCGCGAATCGTCGCCGCCGCCCGCGTTGTTCACCAGGATATCGATCTTGCCGAATTCATTTATCGCCGCCGCCGCCAGGTCATTGACCGCCTGGGAGTTGGTGACGTCGGTGGGGACGATCAGGCATTTGCGTCCGGTCTTGAGCACGATCGCGGCGGTTTCCTCGAGCTGCGAGAGCGTGCGCGCCGCGGCGACGATATCGGCTCCGGCTTCGGCGAACCTCACCGCCATCGCGCGCCCCAGGCCGCGTCCGGCGCCGGTGATGATCGCGACCCGGTCGTCGAGTTTCAAAGCGTCCAGAATCATCGTTTCACCTCGGTGGAAGACTGCGCCGCGCGGCGCGCTCAGTTGCTAACTAACACAGCCGCGCAGCGCCGCAAAATGGCGCCGCGAAATCCCCCTGGGCACCCGCGCCGCGCTTTTGACGGCGCGAAACCGCCCGCCGTATAGTAAACCCCGGAGGCCGATTCGATGCCGCTCAAGATCACGATGTTCTCGGACTTCATTTGTCCCTTCTGCTACATCGGTTTCGAGGTAATCCGCAGGCTCAAGCCGGAGTTCGACCTCGAAGTCGAATGGCGCGGCTTCCAGATCCATCCGGATTGGCCCGCCGAAGGTCTGCCAGTCGAGAAGCTGCGCTCTCCCACCGACATGGACGCGCGCCGGGCCGCCTGGCAGCGAATTGTCGCGCTGGCCGAGGCCGAAAGTCTGCCGATCAAGGCGCCTTCCGTGTTCACCAATTCGCGCGCGGCGCTGCTCGGATGCGAGTACGCGCGCGAAAAAGGCCGGGCCGAGGAATACGAAGGTCAGGTATTCCGCGCCTATTTCTTTGACGGCGAGAATATCGGCGATGAGAAAGTTCTGGCGCGATGCGCCGGCGACGCGGGCCTTGACGCCGCCGAATTCTCGGCCGCGCTATGGTCGCCGCGCTACGACCTGCGGCTCAAGAATAACGCGCTCGCGGCCAATCAGCGCCAGGTCAGCGGCGTGCCGACGTTTTTCATCGGCGAGTTCGCGATGGTGGGTGCGCAGAATTCCGACACCACTCGGATGATCCTGAAACGCGTGCGTGAACGCATGCCCGAGGCGCAGTGATCGCGCAAGCCGCGGCGGAGAAATTGAGATGGCAAATTCGCTCGAAAGCCGAATCCAGGAACTCGAAGATCGCGACCAGATAAAGGAACTCACCGCGCGCTACTGCTGGCACGTCGCCCGTGGCGAAGGTGAAGCGGTGGCGAGCCTGTTCACCGCCGACGGCGCGCTCGAAGTCAGCGACGGGAGCTTCCGCCCGGTGCGTGGCGGCGAGGCGATCCTGAAATTCTATCGCACGGCGGTCAGTGAGCCCGAACTCGCGATCCCGTTCATTCAGAATCACATCATCGAGCTGCACGGCGATGAGGCGCGCGGCACCTGCGCTATCGAGGCGCGCTTCTCGCGCGGCGGCGAGAGTTTCACCGCGGCGGGATATTACGAAGATCGCTATCGGCGCGAAACCGGCGGATGGCGCTTCGCCGAGCGCAAACTCACGTTTTGGCATTCGGTGCCGCTCAAGCAGGGATGGGCCGAATCGAAGGCGGCCGGGGCCAAACGCTAGGACGGCGCGCGCGCATCTTTGGCGTCTTTTGTGTGGTAGATTTTTACCGTGACCGATTCGCGCGCGACGACGGTTCGTCTCGATCTGCGGGGCGTCAAATGCCCGCTCAACTGGGCGCATGCCAAGGTCAGGCTCGAGGCGATGGCGCGCGGCGAGATTCTTGAGCTGATTCTCGACGACCCGCGCGGCGCGCGCGACCTTCCGCGCGCGGCCGAGGCGGAGGGCCATGCGATTATCGAAGCGCGGAGCGACGGCGTGTTGTTTCATATAAAGATCGAAAAGTAGCGGAGAATCTGGACCGGTGGCGGGAGACGCGATGGCGGAGGGTCGCAATTTCGAGGTGATAATTATCGGCGGCGGAATCGCCGGCGCGTCGCTGGCCTATTTTCTGGCCGCGCGCGGGATGACCGACGTGGCGCTACTCGAGCGCGAAACCCAGCACGGCTATCACTCGACCGGACGCAGCGCCGCGAGCCTGGTCGAGTGGGACTCAATTCCCGCGGTGCAGCGGCTCAAGGGAATCGGCGGCAAATTTCTGCGCCATCCGCCCGCGGAGTTTTCGGAAAACCCGCTCCTGGATCGCTCGCAGGTGATGATCCTGTTTCGCGACGGCAAGCTGGGCGATTTCGAGCAATCCGCCGCCGGCCTGACCCGCGACGGCGTCGAGTTCCAGAGCCTTATGAGCCGCGACGCGGTCGCGCGGGTTCCCGCGCTCGCGCCCGGCGACCAGGCGCGCGCGCTGCTGCTCACCGACGACGGCCGTATCGACGTGCACGAATTGCTCACCAGCTATCTGCGCGGCGCGCGCAGCAGCGGCGTCGTGATTCGGACCGGCGCCGAGGTGCGCTCGATTATCGTCGAGGGCGGGCGATGCCGCGGCGTCGCGACCGGGCAGGAAACCCTGCGCGCGCGAATCGTCGTCGATGCGGCCGGGGCGTGGGCCGGTGAAATCGCCACGCTTGCGGGCGCCGAACCGATTCAGCTCGAGCCGCGCCGACGCTCGATCGTACTGTTCGATCCGCCGCCAGATATCGCCGTGCGCGGATGGCCGTTCGTGATCAGCGAAGCCGACCAGGTGTACTTCGCCCCGGAATCGGGCGGCCTGATGCTAAGCCCGATGGATCAGGTGGCGATGGCGCCGTGCGACGCGCAGCCCGACGACGAGATTATCGCCGCCGCGCTCGAACGCCTGCGCGCGCTCGCGCCGCGCCTCGTGCCACGATCGCTCAAGCGCAAATGGGCGGGGCTCAGGACCTTTTCGCCCGACTCGGTTCCGGTCGTCGGCGAAGATCCGCGCGTGCCCGGTTTCTTCTGGCTTGCGGGGCAGGCCGGATTCGGAATCGAAAGCAGTCCCGCAATCGGCCAGATTGCGGCGGATCTGATCGCGCGCGGAGCGACCAGCCTTTTCGACGCCGCGATCCTGTCGCCCACCCGCTTTTCGGATTAGCCGCGCGCGGGTCACTTGCGCCGAAAGTGATCGCGCATCCGCTTCAATAGGCCGCCCGGTGCGACCGCCGCCTGCGTCACCACCGCAATCGTCTCCTGCGGCTTCCCATCCACCATCAGCGCGACCGCTCCGGCCTGGGCTCCTTTCGTCACCGGAGCGTCCAGATACTTGGCGGCGGGAGTCCATTGCAACGCGACTTTGCCTTCCTGCCCGCGCTCGACGGTCACCGACGATTGCGCAACCGGCGCGATCGCGACCGTGTCGGCCGCTCCATAGAAGACCGGCATCGTGCCGGGGACCACGCCGTGCCAATCGGGCCGCGCGGTGACATAGGAGCGAAACGCCCAATCGATCAGCTTCTCGGTTTCAGTGCGCCGCTTCTCGGAGCTGGGCGTGCCGAGCACCGCCGAGATCAGATGCATCCCCTGCGAGTTCGCCGACCCGACCAGATGGAACCCGGCCTCCTGCACGTGCCCGGTTTTTATTCCGTTAACCCGCGCGTCATAGAACAGCAGCGAGTTGAAGTTGCGCTGCTTGATCTTGTCGAAGGTGAACTCCTTGGCCGACGTATAGGTTACGGCCTCGGGATGATGCTCGAGCAGCGAGCGCGCGAGCTTTACCATATCGGCGGCGGTGGTGTACTCGCCGTCGGCGGGCAGCCCGTCGGGATTCATGAAGTGGGTTTCGGTAAGCCCGATCTCTTTCGCCTTCGAGTTCATCTGGGTGGTGAACGCATCGGTGCTACCGGCCAGATACTCGGCCAGCGCGACGGCCGCGTCGTTGCCCGACGAGACCATCAGGCCAAACAAAAGATCGTGTACGGGAACCTGCTGGCCGACACCCAGGAACATCCGCGACACCGACTGATCCATCGACAGGCGCCAGGCCTGCTCGCTGATCGTGATCGGCGTATCGAGCGAGAGGCGCTTGGCCGAGAGTGCGTCGAGGGTCAGGTAGAAGGTCATTATTTTGGCCAGGCTGGCCGGCTGCATCTTCAGATGCTCGTTGTAGCCGTAAAGCTGAGTGCCAGTCGCGGCGTCAACGAGCATCGCGGCCTTCGCATCGAGGGCGAACGGAGCCGGGCGATCGCCCATCACATGGATGTCCGACAGCGGGACCGCCGGCGCCGCTTGCGCGGCGGCCTTGCTCCCGCGATGTGCCGCGCTCGAATGAGGGTGACGGCGCGCTGCCCGGGCGGGCGCCGAGCTCGCCGCGAGCACCGCGATCACGACCGCGATCATCGTGGCAAACAGGAAATTCGTCGCAAACAGGAAATTGCTTCGCACGCGCATCACTGACCCTTCCACCTCCGCCCGTGAATCGAGGCTACGGCGCGTCGCGCGCGCCCGCAAGCGGAAGGTTTCATGGGCGTGGGAGATGCGCGGGACTATATTCCCTTCGCCGCGCATTCCGAATACATCAGAATGTGCCGTCACGGACCCACCCATGGATCTCACCGTCCTGATTCCCAGCCTAAACGAGGCCGACAATCTGCGCGTCCTGGTGCCGCGGATCAGGTCGATTCTCGACCGCGAGCGCATTTCGTACGAAGTGCTGATCGTCGATGGCCGCTCGACCGATGACACCGCGGAGGTTTGCAAGACCGTAGGCGCCCGGATGGTTCAGGAGCGGCGCAAGGGATACGCGGGCGCGCTCGAGACCGGGTTTGCCGAGGCGCAGGGCGAATGGATATTGAAGCTCGACGCCGATCAGTCGCACGATCCCGATTTTATTCCGCGCATCTGGCGCGCGCGCGACCGCGGCGACATCATAATCGCCTCGCGCTACGTGCGCGGCGGGGTCACGTACACGGACTTCACGCGCAAGCTGTCGAGTGCATTCATGAGCGCGATGCTGCGCCGGATACTCTCGCTGCCGGTGCGCGACGTTTCGAGCGGGTACCGGCTCTATTCCCGCCGCCTGACCGAGGGCTTCAAGTTCGAGTCCACCAACTTCGAGGCCGAAGAAGAGATTCTGGTGCGCGCCTATGCGCAGGGATTTAATCTGGCTGAAGTTCCCTTCACCTATTTCCCGCGCGGCGCCGGCGCCTCGCACGCCAAGCTTTTGAAATTCGGCTGGAGTATAGCCAAGCGCTCGGCCCGGTTGTGGAAGCTGCGCAACTCGCTCGACTCCGCCGACTACGACGAGCGCGGCTTCTACAGCGTGATTCCGATCCAGCGATGGTGGCATCGCCGGCGCCATCGGATCACCGTGTCGTGGGCGCGCGGCTCGGATCGGGTGCTCGACGCGGGATGCGGCTCGAGCCTGATCGTGCAGAGCCTCAACAACGTCGTCGGGATGGATTTCAATTTCTCGAAACTGCGCTTCCTGTCCCGCTACCGGATGCCGCTGGTGCGCGGCTCGGCCTTCGCGCTGCCGTTTCGCGACGCGAGCTTCGATTGCGTGATCAGCTCGCAGGTCATCGAGCACATCCCCTTCGACGAGGTTCTGTTTTCCGAGATGCACCGGGTGCTCGCGGCGGGTGGAAGGCTGATTTTGGGGACTCCGGATTACGCGACGCGCGCATGGCGGATAATCGAACCAATTTACGGCGTGTTGATGCCGGGCGGATACAAGGACGAGCACATCACGCATTACACCCGCGCGAAATTAAACGACCTGCTGACGCGCCACGGATTCGTGGTCGATGAAATCGCCTATATCGGCGGCGGCGAGTTGATCATGCGATGCCATCGCGGCGACCGCCCCGCGCTCGCCGCGGCGCCCGCGCGCGCCGTGGCTTCCACGGCGGCGTGACCCCCGCGCGAGCGCGGTGGGCGGCGACGCCGCGCTTCACGCGCATCCCCTGGGCGCGCTAGTCTCGGTCATTCGCAACGGAGGAACCCCGATGGCGCAAATCAAATCCGGTGACATAAATCTTCATTACGACACCTACGGCGCTGGAGCGCCGCTGTTGATGATCATGGGACTGGGCGCAAGCTCGGCGGTGTGGGATGCGGAGTTGGTGCAGGAGCTCGCGCGCGACTTCCGCGTCATCACCTTCGATAATCGCGGAACCGGCCAGAGCGACAAGCCCGACGCGCCGTACTCGATCGGGATGTTCGCCGATGACGCGGCGGCGGTGCTCGAAGGGCTGAAGATCCCGCGCGCGCATATTTTCGGCGTTTCGATGGGCGGGATGATCGCGCAGGAGTTCGCGCTGCGCCACGCCCCGCGCACCGCGACGCTGACTCTCGGATGCACCTCGCCGGGCGGCAAGCACGCGGTCCCGCCGCCCGCCGAGTCGCTCAAGGTGTTGACCGCGCCGCGCGTCGGGGTAGCGCCCGAAGAGGTGATTCGCCGCGGATGGCCGCTCGCCTTTACCGCCGGCTATATCGCGGAGCATCGCGCCGAGCTCGAGGCGCGCATCCCGCGCCTGCTCGAGCATCCCACGCCGCCGTTTGCCTTCCAGCGCCAGCTCGAAGGGACTTACACGCTCAGTACGTGGGATCGCCTCGGGCAGATAAAGGCTCCCACTCTCGTGATCACCGGCGGCGACGACGTGCTGATTCCGGCGCGAAATTCGGAGCTGCTGGCCGAGCGGATTCCGGGCGCGAAGCTGCACATCATCCCGAAGGCGGGCCACGGATTTACAACCGAGGCGCGCCCGGAGTTCATGCGTACCTTCGTGCCATTTCTGAAGGCGCATCCGATCGCATAACGAACGCGCGCGCCCAGCGACCGGGCCGCATCGTATGCGCACCCAAATCGGAATCGTCGGAGCGGGACCCGCGGGCCTGATGCTCGCGCATCTGCTCGATCGCGAGGGAATCGAATCGGCCGTAATCGAGGCGCGCAGCCGCCGCCACGTTCAGGAGCGGGTGCGCGCTGGCGTGCTCGAACAGGGCACCGTGGATCTCATGCGTGACTCCGGAGTCGGCGCGCGCCTTGCCCGCGAGGGGCTGGTGCATCGCGGATTCGAGCTGCGCTTTTCGCGCCGCGCGCATCGGATCGATCTGAGCGGACTGACCGGAGGCAAGGCGATCACGATCTACGGCCAGAACGAAGTCATCAAGGATCTCACCGACGCGCGGCTGGCCGCGGGCGGCGCGATTCACTTCGAGTGCGAGCAGGTCAGGGTCGAGGGAATCGGCGGCGGCGAGCCTGCGATCCACTTCGCAAGCGGCGGCGCTACGCACGAGGTGCGCTGCGATTTTATCGCGGGCTGCGATGGCTTCCACGGCATCTGCCGCCCGAGCATTCCGGCCGCCGCGCTGACGATCTACGAGCGCGTCTATCCGTTCGCGTGGCTGGGAATTCTCGCCAAGACGCCGCCCTCTTCGGACGAGCTGATCTATGCGCGCCACGAGCGCGGCTTTGCGCTGCACAGCATGCGCTCGCGGGAGCTTACGCGGCTCTATCTGCAATGCGCTCCGGACGAGAAGCTCGAGGATTGGCCCGACGCGCGGATTTGGGACGAGCTCGACCGGCGCTTCGAGATCGAAGGCGGATGGAAGCTCGCGCGCGGTCCGATCACGCACAAAGGCGTCACCGATATGCGCAGCTTCGTTGCCGAACCGATGCGCTACCGCAGCCTGTTCCTGGCCGGCGACGCGGCGCATATCGTGCCGCCGACGGGAGCCAAGGGGCTCAATCTTGCGATCGCGGACGTGCGCGTGCTGGCGCGCGGATTGGCGCGCTTCTACCACTCGGGCGACCGAGCGGGACTCGACGCGTACTCGGAGGTTTGTCTCAGGCGGGTGTGGAAGGTGCAGCGCTTTTCATGGTGGATGACTTCGATTCTGCATCGGCTCGACGGCCAAAGCGCATTCGACACGCGCCGCCAGTTGGCCGAACTCGAATATCTGACCAGCTCGCGCGCGGCGGCCGAAAGCTTGGCCGAAAACTACGTCGGTCTGCCGATGGATTCACAGTGACGGCGGCGCGCGGCGCTTGCGCGCGATGGGTGGCGCGGGGTTAATTCGCGAGGTGGCGTCATTTCTGGATTTCGCGACCGTTTGCCAGGAACTCGGCCAGACTCAGAGCCGCATCCAGATGGCCGAGTCGGTCGCGAGCCTGCTGGGCGCGCTCGAAGCCGGCGAGGCGGAGATCGCGGCGCGCTTCATGGTCGGGCGCGCGGTCGCACAGGGCGATGAAAAGCGGCTCCAGATAAGCGGGCGAGCAATCTGGAAAATCGCGGCCGCGATCAGCGGCGCCGAAGACCAGGGCGAAGACATCTTCACCGCGGCCGAGGATTTCGGCGCGGCGATCGAGATGACCCTGCGCCTGCGCCCGGCCGAGCCCGAGCCGTCGCTGACGATCGCGGAGGTCGATCGCGCCTTTGGCGAGATCGCCGAAATCGAAGGCCGCCACGCGCGCGCCCGCAAGCTCGAGACGCTGACCGCGCTGTTCGAGCGCGCGTCGAATCTCGAAGCGAAGTTCATCGCCAAAATTCTGATCCGCGAGATGCGCCACGGCGTGAGCGAGGGGCTGATGCTCGAAGCGATTGCGCGGATGGCGCATCGGCCGGTGGCCGAGGTCCGCCGCCTGAACATGCTCGAAGGCGATCTCGGGCGGGTAGTGCGGATTTTGCGCGAGGGCGGACCGGCCGCCGATCCGGGGGCGGCGCCGGCGCGCGCGGCCAAGCCGCTGCGCCCGATGCTGGCGCAGCCGGCGGGCGACGTCGCGGAGGCGATTGCGATGATCGGGCCGGAAATCGCCTTCGAGCACAAGCTCGACGGCGCTCGCGTGCAGATTCATCATCTGGCCGGCGGCGAGACCAAAATCTTCTCGCGCAAGATGAACGACATCACGCCGAGCCTGCCGGAGATCACCGAATTGATTGCGCGGCTCGGAGCGCGCGGCGCGATTTTGGACGGCGAGGTGGTCGCGGTCGATGCGGCGGGACGCCCGCGTGCGTTTCAGGAGCTGATGCGCCGCTTCGGGCGCGTGCGTGAGATTGAAAAGCTGCGCGCCGAGCAGCCGGTGCGGCTGTATCTGTTCGATATCCTGGGACTCGACGGCGCGCTGGTCATCGATCTGCCGTATCAGGAGCGCGTCGCGATGCTGCGCGAGCTTGCGGCGGGCGCCAGTCTCGAGCTGGTGACGAGTATCGAGCGTCCGAGCCTGCCCGCTGCCGAGAAATTTTTCACCGATGCGATCGCGGGCGGATTCGAGGGCGTGGTCGCTAAGGCGCTCGGCAGCGCCTACACGCCGGGTGCGCGCGGGCGCGGATGGGTGAAGATCAAGCAAGTGCGCACCCTCGATCTGGTGATCGTCGCCGCGCAGTGGGGTTACGGGCGGCGGCACGGATGGCTGTCGAACTTTCATCTGGCGGCGCGCGATGAACGCAGCGGCGCGATGGTCGAAGTCGGGAAGACCTTCAAGGGACCGACCGACGCGGAGTTCGAGGCGATTACCGAGCGCCTGCTCGCGCTGAAAACCGAAGAGGCGCACGGCGTCGTGCGCGTGCGGCCGGAACTGGTCGTCGAGGTCGGATATAACGATATCCAGCGCAGCCCGCGGTACGTGGGCGGGATGACGCTGCGTTTTGCGCGGATCATCCGAATTCGCGACGACAAGCGCGCCGCGGATGCCGACACGATCGAAACGATCGCCCGCGAATTCGAGCGGCAGAGTATCGCTCAGCCGGGCACGAAGATTTGATTTCGCCGCCGCGTTATCGACGCGCGCGGCGATACACTCAAGCCCGGACGATCCGGCGGCTAATGCCCGCGCAGATGCTTTGGTTCGTGCGCGTCGGTCATCGCCATCGCGATCGCTTCGATCTCGCTTTCGCCGAAATCTTCGAGCACGAAGGAATCGGCTTCGGTGCTGTCGTGGCGCTCGTACATATCGCAGCACCAGGTATTCGGACCTAGCTGGCGAGTGTGGAGCACGAAGGTATTAACCCCAACCACTTCCACCCGTTCCATAGCGGTAACCTCCTCGGCAGAGTTGCCATGGTCATCGGCGGCGGTGACATGAGAAATTTAGCATGATTCAAATAGAAATGCTAATAGAAAAATCCACGATCATGGGACAATCGCTGGATAAGTTGGAGGGCGAAGATTTTTACCGATGCTTGACCGATTTGAGCCAATCGGTCAGGGCGTCGTGGGTGCTTTGAAACGCTATCGAGTCCCACGGAATCGCATCAGGCTCGAAATAGCGAATCTCCGTCGCCTCTTCCGACGGCGTCGGCGCGCCACTGGCGGGCGTCGCCAGATAGACGATCACCTGCGCCTTTGCGTTGGCGGGATCGGTGTACACGCCGAGCAGCGGACCGAGTTCGACGCGGATGCCGACTTCTTCGAGGGTCTCGCGCGCGGCCGCCTCGTCGGCGCGTTCGGCAAATTCGACGAAGCCGCCCGGGAACGTCCATTTTCCTATCGCGGGTTCATTTCCGCGCTCGAGCAGCAACACGCGTCCCGCTTCTACAATCAGGCATCCGGCGACGAGTTTCGGCGATGGGAAAAAAATGAACCCACAGTTCGGACACCTGCGCATCCGCTTGCGGTCGGGCAGGATCGTGCGCAGCTCCATCTCGGCGCCGCACAGCGCGCAGAACTTCACCTCGGCGGGGAACCGATGCTGCACGTGATGATTGGCATGGATCGGCGCGGGCTCGGGTTTCATCGCGGTTTCAGCATACTCAAGCCGTCAGGCGGCGGACCAGCGCCTCGGCGATCAGCAGGATCATCGCGGCGACGATGATAAACGGATTCAGCGACTCCCGCCGCTCGAGATTGGGCCGTCCCAAACCCACCTCGGACACCTCTGGATTGAGCCGGCCGCCGGTCGCCGACGCCAGCCGTTCGAGCAGCCCGTAATTCGGTGCGGGCCGCGGAACCTCGGCGAGCACCGCGGGACTCACGGTGTACGCCAGCGGAGGAAAGGTTCGCGTTTTGTCGCCGGGCGCTCGCACGCTGATGTTATACGTACCGGGCGCGGGCGCGTCGATCGAGCCCGAGAATTCTCCCGGCACCTGCTCGGACAGCGCGGTCTCGACGTGGGTTGCGTCGGGCCGCGTGACGACGGTGGTCAACAGGCTCGGACCCTTGGCGGATTCGTCGGAATAATCGTTGAGGCGGATTATGATGCGGCCGCCCTGGTAGCCGAGTTCGACGTCGAATTTCTGCGCCGCGGTGGAAGTCTCCGGCGTCATCCAGCCGAGCAGCCGATCCCACACCGGGGTGAAGACATTCGAGGTGATCCACGGCCCGGACCATCGGCCGCTCGCGTCGGTGGTGACGGCCAGGGTCTTGCCGGCGCCGAATTTCCACGATGCGATGAGCGGTTCGCGGGTTCCGGCGCGCTCGATATAGGCGCTCAAGTCGGCCTTGGGTTTGATTTCGGTCGAGACGTAGCCCTTGATCGACGGCAACTGGCGGCCAGCGAGTTCCTTCAGGACCGGGTCGGGATTGACGGTGTGCGGCTTGAAACTCGATTCCTGCATCGTGGTTTCCCCGCCGTGGGTGCGGACGTCCTGGACGAATAGCTCGGGCAGATTTTTCGGGCTGTCGGTCTGATACGATGCGCCATCGCCGAATTTGCTGATCGACTGCAACAGAGCCAGATTCGCGTCGTTTCCGATCGCGATAGTCGAGATGGTCGCGTCGCCCTCGCGGTGCATCCGCGAGACCAGGTCGTAATACATCGCGGGCGTGCCGCCGGTTTCGCCGTCGGTCAAAATCACCACGTGCTGGATCTGCGCGCCGCTGCCCGCCAGCATGCGCTCGGCCTCTTGCAATGCGGGCAACAGATAGGTGGTGCCGTGCGCGACCAGCCGGTCGATCATCTGGTCCATATAGGGACGGCTTTTCGATAGCGGTTCGAGCGGTATGACCACGAACGGCTGCGAGTCGAAGCCGATCACGCTCACCAGGTCTGAGCCTTTGAGGGTTTTGGTGACGGTCTCGGCGGCAGCCTTCGCGTACTTGAGCTTGTCGTTGCGGCCCATCGAGCCGGATTTGTCGATGATCAAGATGAACGCGCGGGTGCGTTCCTTGTGCTCCGGCGGTTTCATGATCACCGGCATCGCTGCGGCTATCGGGCTCGATTGCCATCCGCCGAGGCCGAAACTCGAATCGCCGCCAACCATCGCCAGTGACCCCCCGCTGCGAACGTAAGATACCAGTGCGTCCTGATCTTCCGGCGCGATTCGGCTTGCGGGCAGGTTGTCCAGGAACACCGCGTCGTAGCCCGCGAGCTTGCCGTTCCACTGCCCCGAGGCGACCGGAACGATGGTGGGCTCGAAGCCGCGGCGCTCGGCGACGGTTTGAAGATATTTGGCGTCCCGCGCAACTCCGGCAAGGATCAAGACCTTGCGCCGCGCACCCACGCCGACCCATCCTTTGAGCGAGTCGTCCTCGAGATATTGATCGGTCGTGGGGTCGTCGGCCTTGAACGACGCCGAATAAGAGGCTAGCCCAGCCGCCTCGTTGCGCACCGGAAAATCGACCCGCATGAGCCCCGGAGGTAAAGTGACGTGCCGCGTATCGAGCACCGTCGAGTCGCGCGAGACCGCGATGGTGCCGGAAACCGCTGCGTCATTGAGATTTTCCATCGTGACGCCGAGAGCGAATGGCTCCGCCTTTTCGAGCGCCGGCGGCAGCGACAGCTCGGTCATCGCGACGTTGCGAATCGAGCTGGCGCCGGGCGGAGTGAAGATATCGAGCCGGATGCGCGCGGCGACTAGCGAGCCGATCGCGCGGGTCGAGTCACCGCGATTTTCCCATCCGTCGGTGACCAGCACGGCGGGACCGCCCTCGGCGCCCGGATCGGATGCGATCCGCATCAGGGCGGTCTCCAGATTGGTCGCGCCGGGAGCGCATGACGAACAGGCTTGGCCGGAAGCCAGGCGGCCATCGATCGCGCCGATCGTGCTCGAATCGGTGGAAGACGCGAACACGAACGCGGGGTCGCTGGCGCGCAATTTCAGTTGCTCTTCGAGCAGCCGCGCCGTCCAGGTGCGCATCGCGGGCGTGATGCTCTGGGAGGCGTCAACGATCGCGGGGCGCGCCGCGCCGGCGAAGTGCGTCACGCTTTCCGGGTTCGCAAGCGCGAAGATGAACAGGGCAAGCACGATCGCACGCATGATCGGCGCGGCGATTTTTTTCCATTCGCGCGCGCCTGCCAGTGACCACACCAGCACCGCGCCCGCGATCGCGAGCAGATAAAGCGCGTCGGGCCGGGCGATCGATACGGCGGCGATGAATTTGTGCGCAGGCATCGGCTACGCCTCGGCCATCGCGCCGCGCCGGCGGCGGTACACGATAATCGCCTCGAGCGAGCCGAGCGCGATAATTGCGAGCAGCAGCCACGGGCTGAGCGACGCCTTTTCAAGGAACGAGGCACTGGCGGGCGGCGCCGTCGCGGCGGCGGATTCGAGCCGCAGCGGCGGTACGCTTTCGAGATCGGACACCGCAAGATCGTCAAGGTTGACGGCGCGGGGGGTTGGCGATGCGTCGGCGCCGGACAGCTCGTAGATTCCCTGTTCCGCAACCTCGGTGAACAGGGTCCCTGGCGTCGCCTTGAGCTTTGCGCCAGAAGGCAGCGTCACGCTTTGGACTCCAGCCGGCACCAGCCACGGCCGCCCGGTCTTGTCGGCGCCGGCGTTCGCGCCGAGTCCGGCCAGATAGCTCAGAACATTGAGCGTCAGCACCGACATCGGCAGATTCTTGCGCCCCAGGTATGGAAAAGGATTGAAGCCGGTCGCGACAAAGCGATGCCCGCCGCGCTCGCCGCGCAGCAGCAACCCGCCGCCCTGTCCGCTGACGACCGCGGCCATCCACGGATGCTGTCCAAAGAATTCCCCGTCGCGGAGATTCAGCATCCGGAAATTCACCGAGTCGGTGAGCGTGTCGGTATTGAGCCATCGCGCGATCTGGATGTTCGCCGCCGGCGCGACGGCAAAGCCGAACACCGGATCGGGCGGCGGCATCACCATCAGGGTATTGACCGGCGGGAGTTGCTTGGGCGCCGAGTACTCGAAGATCGCGACGTCGGCGCGCGCCAGATCGGTGGGCGCGAATTGGTCAGGGCCGACCACTTTGATCGCCGCGCCCGGAATCGTGCCGAGTCCGGCGGCGTCGGCGGGAGTCGGGGTTATGAACAAAATCGAAACCGCGCGCACGGCGCCGCTGGTCGCGTAGGCAACGTTATCCAGTGCCAACGCGTCGGCCGGAGTCAGCTCGGCGCGATACACCCTGGCTGGCGCAAGCGAAGGGAATTCGAGCGCTCCGGTGTCGCCCGCGGCGAGCCGCGCGTGCGCGCTGGCGAGATGGCGGCCGTCGCCGGTGAGGGTGACGGTGATATCCGCCGTGGCGGGACTGAAATTGGACACGTTGATGCGCGCGTGCAGGGTATCGGCGCCGAACACCTCGCGCCGCAGCGTGAACGCGCTCAGCGCTAGATTGGGCGCGGGATCTCCGGTCACGATCGCATGGATCGCGGCGGGCGCCGGAGCCGCGAGCGCCCGGAAGCTTGCGAAAATTACTTTTGTGAAGCGGCTGCCCGAGGCGAGATCCGCCAGCTCAGCCTTGACCGCGGACGAATCGTCGGGCGCGTCCACCGGGTGCAGCTCCGCGATCGCGTGGCGCGCCTCGGCGACCGAATCAAACGGCGGAGCGATTCGATACGGCGCCGGCGCGGTGACGAACACCGAGATCTTGCCGCCGCCGTCTTCCCGCGACAGCATCGCGTCGGTCTTCCCGAGCGCGTCGTCGAACCGGGTCGCGCCAGTGGGCAGCTTCACCTGCATCGCGGCCGAGTTGTCGATCATCACCGCGATCGGATTGCTCTTGCGGATCACGAACGGTCCCGCCATCGCCAGCACCGCAAGGCACAGCAGCAGCAGCTCGACCAGGAACATCCAGTCGAAGCGCGGCTTGCCGCCATAACGCTCGCTGCGCAGGCCGCGCAGCGCGCGGAACGCGAGCACGCTCGAAACGATGATGCGCGCGGGGCGCTCGCGCGCCAGATAAGCGAGCACCAGCGCGGGTACGATCGCGAAGAAGATTAGAGCGCCGGGATAAAGCAGGCCCATCGATTCAACTCAATGCGCCAGGCCCATGTCGGCCACCGCGCGCACGAAAAAGTCGTGGAAATCCTGATCGGTCGTGTGCAGGGCGTAATGAAGTCCGCGCTTCAAGCAGAATTGTTTGATTTCGCGCGTCAGGCGCTGCATCGTTTGCTGGTACTGCTCGCGCTCGCGCGCCCCGATAGCGACGCGCAGATGTTCGCCGGTTTCGGAATCGACCACTTCGACATCGCCCTGGAGCCCCTGCCCCTGAATTTCGCGGCCGCCAAGAATCTGCACTGCCGTGACGTCCATGGTCGCCGCGGTGAACAGCCCGAGACCGCGGGTGACCGAATTCAGCAGCATCAGAAAATCCGACACGATAAAGACCTTGCCCGCGCGCCGGATCGACTGCATCTCGCGCGCCAGCGCGGGCGCGAAATTGTACTCGCCGCCCGGCTTGATAGCGCGCAACTTGCGCGCGAGTTCCATAATCCGATGCCGCCCGTACAGGAACACCGGCTCGATCTTCGCCCCCGCTCCGGCCAGCACCCGGACCATCACGCGGTCGCCGGACGATAGCGCGACGTAGGCGACCGCAAGCGCGGTTGCGACCGCGCGCTCGAACTTGTGGTCCGCGGCCGGGTAAGCCATCGACGCGCTGGCATCAAGGAAGACGTAGGTCAGGAGATCTTCTTCTTCCTTGAACAGCTTGATGTAGAGCTTGTCGGAGCGGCCGTAGAGGCCCCAATCGATGTAGCGAAAATCGTCGCCGGGCGAGTAATGGCGATAACCGTTGAATTCGAGCGAGGAGCCGCGCCGGGGCGATAGATGCGAGCCCTTGCCGAGGCCGGCATACTGGCGGCGCGTGCGCACGCGCAATTCCTCGAGGCGGGCCAGGAATTGCGGCGTGAACTCGTCAGGCAGATCAAACATCGGCGATGCGGGCTACGCGCGCGGACGCTTGAGGCGCTTGTGGACCTGTTCGAGAATCGACTCGGTGCTGACGTTCTCGGCCTCGGCCTGGAAGTTGCGCAACAATCGATGGCGCAAGCACGGCACGACGGCGTCGTCGATATCCTCGTAGCTGACGCTGACGCGACCAGCCAGCAACGCGTTGACTTTGGCGCTCAGGATGATCGCTTGCGCGCCGCGCGGGCTCGGTCCGAAGCGCAGATATTGCGAGACTTCGGGAATCGCGCCCGGTCCGCCGGGTGTGCAGGCGCCGATCACGGCGATTATGTAGCGCTCGAGCGGCTCGGCGACCATCACTTCGCGCACCAGGCCCTTTAGGGTCTCGATCTCGTGCGCGGCCGTGGCGGGCTTGAAGATCGCCTCGATCTGATGCGCGCGGGTGCCGGTGGTGCGGGCCAGAATCTCGCGCAGCTCCTCGGGTTTGGGCGATCCCATCACGACCTTGAACAGGAACCGGTCCATCTGCGCTTCGGGCAGCGGATAGGTTCCCTCGAGTTCGATCGGATTCTGGGTTGCGAGTACGATATACGGCGGATCGAGCCGGTAGGTCAGGCCGAAGACGGTGACTTGATGCTCTTCCATCGCCTCGAGCACGGCGGATTGGGTCTTGGGCGTCGCGCGGTTGATCTCGTCGCCCAGCACGACGTGGGCGAAGATCGGGCCGGGCTTGAACTGGAACTCGCGATGGCCGTCGGATTCGGTCAGCACCTGGGTGCCGATAATGTCCGACGGCATCAGGTCGGGGGTGAATTGAATGCGCTTGAAGCTCAGTCCCAGCGTGTCCGCCGCGGCCTTGCACATCAACGTCTTGCCGAGACCTGGAACGCCTTCGATCAGGATGTGACCGCCCGAGAACAGCGCGGTCAAGAGCTTACGGATTACATCCTGATGGCCGACGATAACGCGGCCGACTTCCTGCTCGGCGCGTGAAAAGGTCTTGCGAAATTCCGCGACGCGCTGGTCGGGTGATGCTTGCGGTGCAGCTCCCATCAGTTCTCCTTGAGTTCGAGTTTTTACCTGGTTGCCTTCGCGATACCGCGATGATCTTCAGTGAATCAAATCCCGGTAGCGCGGGGGAACGAGTTGGCGTTCGTCGGGCGCCGACTGGTCGGTGGTTTCCTTGAGCGGAGCGTTGACGTAGGCAGTGCTCGCGGTCGGACGATTGCTGTCGATTACGGTCTTGCCGCCGGCGCCGATTACCGCGGCATTGGGCAGCCGGAACATCACGTAGCGCGCGTCATGAATATCGAGTGCGGCGCCCTTTTCACCGGGTTTCAAGTAGCGCTGATAATTCGCTGCGGCGGGAGTCTCGCCTAAATGCGTGTCGCCCTGATTGGACCCGAAGTCTTTGGCTCCTGCCTGCGCGCCGCCTGTGGGCGGCACGTTTTTGTGCACATTGGCGCTGGCGGTGGGAACGCTGCCGGGGCGCGCGGAATCGGGGTTTGGGGTGGTTCCGCTCTTGTCGGGATTTCCGCCCGACTTGGGCGCGTTGCCGGGCTTGGTGTCATCGCCGGGTTTCTTGGCGTCTGGCTTGGGGCTGTTCTTTGCGTCGGTCTCGACTTGCGCCTGGGCCTTGGCGAGTTCTTTTTGCAACTCGGCGGAACTGTCTTTGCTCTGCTTGCCCTGCTTGCCTTGCTGATTATTCGAGCCGCTGTTTTTGCCCTGCTGGCTTTTGCCGGAGCCGGATCCGGGCTGACTGGACTTGTCCTTACCGCCGGGTCCCGTGCCGGTGCCCTTATCGGAGCCCTGGCTTTGTCCCTTGCCATTGCCCTTGGTGGCTTGGGAGCCGGCGCCCGCGCCGGCACCTTTCTTGTTGCCCGACTCGCTCTGCTTTTTCTGCTGCTTGATATCGCGCATCGCCTGCTTGAGTTTTTTTTCTTTTTGCAGAGGCGGCAGCGAGCGGTTTTCGAGCGCGTCGGCGGCGGCGCGAGCCTCGCCGGCGATCGCCCGGTCTGTGGGATCGTTCGAGGTCGCTTCGATCTCGCGGGCAATCTCGCGCAGCCGGTTCGCGATCGCCTGCTCGCGTGTGGGTGGCCGCACCAGACCCATCGCCGCGATAATCATCACGGCCGCCAGCGCACCCGCGATCATCGAGGAGCGCGCCAGCGGACGGCCGATCGCGAGCGGGAACGTTTTGATCGGATCGAAGCGTTCGAGCAGTCCAATCGCGTGGCGCCATAGCAGCGGAAAGAGCGGACTGCGGGCGGTCTTCTGGGACTCGGCCAGGTCGGGATCGGCGAGCGCGGCGAAGGTTAGAATTTCTTCGTGGGCGCGCATCGCGTCATCGACCCGCTGCGCGGCGGCGACGAAATCAAGCGCGCGGCGGTGAGCCCGGATGGCGAAAATTCCGCCAGCGGCGAGCGCTCCCGCCGCGATCGCCAAGAGGATCTCGCGCAGCATCGCGGCGCGCTCGGGCGCAAGGATATATCCCCAGCGCATCCACGTCGCCTGCCCAATCGGGGTAAGGCCCAGCGCGAGTATCACCGCGACTATCGCGGGCGCAAGCGCGTAGGCTCCCGCGCGGATCGCCGCGACCCGGGCGATCCGGTTGCGCGCGCGGCCTAGAATTTCGACCGGGTTTGGCACAATCCCTTAGTATAACCTAAATGACCTAATTCGCGCGATGTTCGACGCGCGGCGCGCCGTGCGTGGCCGCGTGTTGCGTGGCGCGTTTGATCGCGGCGATCGCGAGCTTATGTTCATCGAATGATTTGGAAAACACGTGCGTCCCGTCGTCGCGCGCCACGAAGTATAAATAATCTGACTGCGCAGGATACAGCGCCGCCTCAATTGAGCTAAGTCCCGGATTGGCGATCGGTCCCGGTGGAAGTCCCGCGCGCGCATAAGTATTGAACGCGCTTGGGGTTCGCACCGCGTCCGCGGCCGACCCGGCTTTATCGAGACTATACTCAGCAGTCGGATCGGATTGAAGCGGCATCCCGATGCGTAGCCGGTTATAAAACACTCCGGCGATCAGCGGGCGCTCGCCCGGCGCTTTGGCCTCCTTTTCGATAATCGATGCCATCGTAACCATCGCCCGCGGCGTCAGGCCGAACTTGAACATCCGCTCTTCGACCGCGGGGGTCAGAACCCGATAGAACCGCGCCAGCATCGCGAGCAAAATCTCGTCAATCGTGATGCGCGGCGGAAACTTGTAGGTCGCTGGAAACAGGTAGCCCTCCGCGCCGAGCGGCATCAGCCCCAAGGCGCGCACGATCGCACCGCGTTCGGCAGCGTCCTCGAACTCCGGCTGGCAGACCAGACCGGCGGCCGACAGGCGTTCCGCGATTTGATGGACGGTCAAGCCTTCGGGAATCACGACGGTCACGACCACAAAGTCGCCCGCCACCAGATGACGCATCACGTCCGGGATCCGTTCGCCGCCGTGAAAGGCGTAGTCGCCCGGCTTGATCCGGCGCGCGTCTCCGGTCGCCTCTGCGTACATCAGCATGACGGTCGCGCTGCGCACGACTCCCGCGCTGGAAAGGACGGCGGCGACGGCGCGAAATGACTCGCCCGGCTCGATTTCGACCATCCGCGGCGGTACGAACGGCGCGGTTGGTTCGAGCCAATAGAACCAGATCGCAAGAGCACCCGCGCCGAGGATCGCGGCGAGCACGGCCACGGCTAGCGATTTTTTCAAGTTTGGCATCTGGCGCGATGCCTTTATCATGGCTCGGCCCGGGCCGTCACGCCGCCATAAATTTGCAAGCGCGGTCAGCCCTGAGCATTGTCGCGATCCGTGCGCGGATGCGCCTGCATCCAGCCCTCTAGGATTACCGCGGCGGCGACAGAATCCAGCACGGCTTTGCGCCGCCTGCCGCTGAGCATCGGCCTCATTCGCTCGTCAGCTTCGACGCTGGAAAGCCGCTCGTCGTGAAAATCGATCGGCAGGCCCAGATATTCGCCAAGCCGGGTGCCAAAGTTGCGCGCCGCGCGCGCGATCGAGCCCTCGCTGCCGTCCATATTCAGCGGCAATCCGACCACTATCCGGCTGACTTCGCGGTCGGCAATACGGCGCTGGATATCGGCGAGGTCGAGCACGGTCGAGCGCCGCTCGACCGTGCCTAACGGATAGGCACCCAACTGCGCGGGATCGCTGATCGCCAAACCGATCCGCTTTTTCCCAAAGTCAACTGCAACAATAGTCATCAAGTAACGTGTCGGATGCTACCATCCTGCCACGCTGACCGCTATCGTGCTGGATGCTTGTGAGAATAAATCACAGCAATGGGTTGCTTTCCCTGACCGAATCCCTTAACTTGGCCCACGATGCGTTCTCGGGGGAGAACAATGGATGGCATTTCACGCGCGCTGATCGCCTTGGCCGTGGCGGCGCTCGTAACGGTCGCAGCGTTGCGTCTGTTTTTCCGCTCCGACCCGATGCAGTCCTCGCAGGGAGTCGCCGCGATTGTAGCCGGCGCCGACTCCGGTCTCGAACTGGTTGAAGCCGAAAACGCCGTTCCCGCCCCAACCGCGATAACCATCAGCCTGACCCTGGACCGCTCGGCCGGCGTCGCGGGCTACCTCGAAAACGCGGGCGTCGATCGCGACGAGTCGCGGCGCTGGGCGACGATTTTTGGAAGCGCGTCAGGGACGCGTTACTTCCTTAGAGATCATCCGCTCACGCTCTACAAAGACCCGGAAACCGGCGAATTGCGTGGCTTCAAGTACGACATCAACCTGCGGACCTCGGTCACGGTGGCGAGCTTGGGAAATATGGTGCTCAAGGCGCACGCGGCGCCTATCCAATACTACCTTAAGCACGTTCAGATGGCTTTTGCAGTCAAGGATAGCTTCAAACGCACCGCCGAAAACCATGGCGTTCCGAGCCCGATTGTCGAGTCGCTCGAGGACGCGTTTGCGGATCGCCACGACCTCGATCGGCTCCATTCCGGATCCGCGGTAAAGCTGATTTACCAGGAGAAGGTCAGCCGCGACGGCAGCTATCATCTGGTCGATGGGGTCCAGGCGGCGCAGATCAGCTTCGGCAATCGCACTTTGCAGGCATATGCGTTCCGTGACGAGCATGGCCGCGCTCATCTGTACGACGAACACGGCCGCGCGCTAGGCCCGCAGTTCCTGCGCTTTCCGCTGAATTTCAAGTACATCTCGTCGGGCTTCTCATTTCATCGTTATCATCCCCTGCTGCACATCTACCGTCCGCACGTTGGCGTCGATCTGGCCGCCGAGTACGGGACTCCCGTCAAGGCCGTCGCCGATGGACGCGTCGAGCAGGCGGGATGGGCCGGTGAGTTGGGCAACAGCGTGCGGATCGATCATGAGCGCGGGATGGTCAGCATCTACGGCCATATGCAGCGTATCAGCCCGGAGGTGCGTCAGGGCTCTTACGTGCATCTGGGTCAGGTTATAGGATGGGTCGGATCGACCGGGCTTTCGACCGGGCCGCATCTGCATTTCGCGCTCGAAAAGCAGGGCAAATACGTCAATCCGTTGACCCAGAAGCTGGGAGTGAATCATCAGGTTTCGCCGCGGATGATCGCGCTGTTCGACAATATCAAGCATCGTTACGACTCGGCGCTGGCCAAGCTGCCTGACCTGGGAAACCATTTTGTCACCGCCGACGCGCGCAAGCCGGCGATATCTCCGTTCGGCGACATGTATCATGTGACCCTCGATCATCGCGCGCCTCGAACCTCGCATCGGCGCGTCCGGCACTATGCCGGCAGGTCGGCCAGAAACGGGCGCTTGATGCACACCCTTGCGACGGGAGATCCGCGCGCCAGCGCGATGTAAGGCGCGCGCCCGCCCGGTACACCGGCTCGTAACGAGTCCGCGCGCGACCCAGCCGACCCTCCGACCGGCGGAAGCCCGAGAATTTCTTGACGGTGCGGCGCAACCTGGAAAGCGAATTCTTCCTCCCGGCTCCGCCGCGAATCTTCGCGCATCGCGGCGACGGCGGCGAGTTTCCCGAAAACACCATTGCCTCCTTCGAGGCGGCCGCGCGCGTGGGCGCCGAATACTTCGAACTCGACGTGCATATGACGCGCGACGGCGAAATTGTCGTCTCGCATGACGGCGATCTGGCGCGCGCCTGCGGGCGCGCCGGCGCGATCGCCGCGATGACGCTCGCCGAGGTGCAAAGAGCCGACGCCGGCTACACTTTCTCGACCGACGGCGGCGCATCGTATCCGTTTCGCGATCGCGGGATCGTCGTTCCCCGGCTGGCCGACGTGCTCGGCGCGTTTGCGCGCACGCGATTCATCCTCGAGGTCAAGCAGACCGCGCCGAGCCTCGTCCCGGCGCTGCTTGAAGTTATCGATCGCGCGGGGATGCGCGCGAAGGTGCTGATCGCGAGCGAGCATCAGCCGCCGCTCGATGAGGTTCGGGCGCTCGCGCCCGCGATGCCGACCAATTTTTCCTATGGCGAGGTCGCCGGGTTCCTGCAGGCGATGGCGGCGCGCGACGCCGGCTATGCGCCACCCGGCGACGCCCTGCAAATTCCGCCCGAGTATCAGGGATGGAAGCTCGTCACGCCCGAGAGCGTCGCCTTCGCGCGCACGCTCGGAGTCGAGATTCACGTCTGGACGGTCAACGATCCAGCCGAGATGGCGGCCCTTCTGAATACCGGCGCCGCCGGAATAATCACCGATTTCCCCGCCCGCGCCTTGGCCGTCGCCCGCTCGCGAACAGCCGCGCGCTGAGAGGCCGCCGCCGCATCTCGCGCTTGCGCTCATTCCCTCGCCCAAAAAGCTTGGGAGAGGGTCGCGCGCTCCGCGCGCCGGGTCAGGGACCGACAGGAGGAACTCTTGTGTCGCATACACCTGCGCGCCTGGATCGCAACGCAGGCCGGAATTCCAAAAGCGAATTGCGCGGAATCGCCGCTCCTCAGGACCGCGCATCACCGCACATATAGTCGCAGCGAGACCATGCGGAATCCTGCTTTGCCGGTCCCTCACCCAGGCGTCACGGCGATTGCAAAAAAAAAGCGCAATCGCCGCGCCGCCGTCCCTCTCCCAATCCCGGTTGGGAGAGGGAAAAGTATGGGCGCACCTGAAGGCGAGGGCGTCGCGTGTCGCAGGCAGCCGCCAGCCATTTACACCCCGGGACCGCCAATCTCCCGATTGGCGGATGCTATGGGTTGCGGGCAGGCTCACGACAAGCTTTCGACTCCAGCCGCCGCGGCCATCCCCTGTGTCATCCCTGAGAGTTTGTGAGTTTTTTGAGCGTTAGCGTTTGGCGTCATCCTGAGAGAGCGCTGCGCGAGTCCTTTCGACGTTGCTCAAGGCAGGCTCCGGACCCCGGCTTCTTTGCTTTCGGGTCCCGGTTTTTCATCTTGTGCGGGTGCAGTATGATGCCGCACAGCCGAGCTCGCCGCGCGCCTCGATGATCGGTCCAGGAACGCCTGCCAGCGCCGCGCCGCTCGGGAGGACAGGGGGATGAATCTTACCGACCAGGACAAGCAAGTAATCAGAGACCACCTCGATCGGGGCGAGCCGCTGCCGCAGAAGTACAAGCTGCTGCTCTTCGCCGATGCACCCGAGGTCGAGTTGATCTGGCAGGGCAAATCGAGCGAAGTCACCAACGTTGCTCTGCCGTTCCAATCGATCGAGCAGATCGACGAGCCGCGCCAGCAGCTTGGCGAGCAGGTTGGAGGGTTATTCGCATCGGATGCGCGAGGGCGGCAATCGTCGGGATGGACTAACAAGCTGATTTGGGGCGACAACAAGCTGGTGTTGTCATCGCTCAAGAACGGACCTTTGCGCCGTGAGATCGAGGGCGCCGGCGGCCTGAAACTCGTTTCTGTTTCGAAAGAGTTCGCTTGTGGGTGCTTTCCGTGAGCCAAAAACCGAGATTGGAACTGACCTGGATTGGCAAGGAGAACCGGCCGAAGCTGGAGCCTCGTATTCTGTTGGAGTACCTAGAGAAGTCCTATCACGCGCCGCATCGCGTGACTGGCCACGATTTCTTCGACAACCGTCTTATCTTCGGGGACAACCTGGCCCGCATGCTCATACTCGCGCCCCACCGCAAACACTCAGGCGTTTCTTCGGCTCCGCTCGGAGTCTGTGAATTTTCCGGGATTTCTCGCGCGCGGCAGCCACGCACGCGGGAATGACACCGGAAATCTATCGCTTCTTCGATATCGACAATCGCAATAATGTGCGGCAGGCTTTTCACTTTATCGCGCGCGATGTTACGATTCGCGCGGATGCGGAAATTTTCTGTGCCGGAGGGATGCCGCCATGAAGCTCGACACTGGACTTATCGGACGCAATCTCAAAGATGTTCCCGGCGCTGCCAGGGCGGCTGAGGCGGCCGGCTTCGATGCGGTTTGGACGGCGGAGGCGGGGGGCGATCCGTTTCTGCCGGCGGCGCTCGCCGCCGAGCATACCACCAAGGTCAAAATCGGCACCTCGGTCGCGATCGCGTTTCCGCGCAGCCCGATGGTTACCGCGCACACCGCGTGGGATCTCGCGGCGCTGTCCGACGGCCGCTTCATCCTGGGGCTCGGCACTCAGGTCAAGGGCCACAACGAGCGGCGCTATAGCGTCAAATGGGAACCGCCGGTGCCGCGGCTGCGCGAATATATCGGCTCGCTGCGCGCGATTTTCAAATGCTGGGCCGAGGGCGGCGCCAAGCTCAGCTACTCGGGCAAGTACTACAACTTCTCGCTGATGACGCCGTTCTTCACTCCCGCCAAACAGCCGCATCCCGACATCCCCATCTGGATCGCCGGCGTCAACCAGCACATCATCCGCCTGGCCGGCGAGACCTGCGACGGCCTGCACGCGCATCCGTTCAACTCGCCCAAGTACCTGCGCGAGTTCGTGATTCCGAACCTCGAGCGCGGATTCGCCAAGGGCGGACGCGCGCGCAAGGATTTCACGATCGCGACCACGGCGTTCGTGATCGTCGGCAACAATCGCGAGGAAATCGAGCGCGCCAAGGCGGGTGTGCGCCAGCAGATTGCATTTTACGCCTCGACGCGCACCTACAAGATCATCCTCGACATGCACGGCTACGGCGACGTATCGGCGCGGCTTAACGAGAAGGCGGCCAAGGGCGACTGGCGCGGGATGGCCAACGAAATCACCGACGAGATGCTCGATGTTTACGCCGTGACCGGCACCTTCGACGATATCGCGGACAAGGTGCTCGAGCGCTACGACGGCCTGCTCGACCGGGTCGCGTTCTATATTCCGTATCAGGCCGGTATCGACGACGCGCAGTGGCGCAAGCTCACGCGCAAATTCAACGGGTGATTTTCCGCGCGCGGGCGTGTTTCCGTACCTGTGCCAACTACCCGCGGCGCATGTCGGGGGCGGGTTGATCGTCGAGCTTGGGATCTAGCGCGGCGGCTAATCGCGCGGGCGGCATGAAAAGGTTAGGCTCTGGGATCGGATGCGAACGCATGTCCTTTACGCACGGAGCCCGTATTGGCGCAGCCTGATCGAGCGCGCCGACGAACTGATCGCCGGCCCCACGTTTCACGCGCTGAAAGATGAGGGGCGCACTATCGCGGGCGTGCTCGAATTGCCGGGGCGCGCGTCGGTCTTTCTGAAACGTACCCGCGAACGCTCATGGCCGAGCGGAATCGCCGCGCGAGGCGCGGGCTCGCGTGCGGCGCGCGCGATCGCGGGCGCGGAGATTCTGGCCGCCGCCACGATCGCGCATCCCGCGCCGCTCGCCGCGATGAATCAGCTCGGCGCCGGAGCGGTGCGCGCATCGTACCTGATGTCGGAGGCGCTCGCGGGCGCCGATAGCCTGTCGCGCTTCGCGCTCGGGCCTGGCGAAATCAAGGGCCGTGACGCGCGGCGGCGGCGGCGAATTTTGGGGACGGTGGCGCGCGAGGTCAAGCGGATGCACGACGCCGGCATCTACACGCGCGACTTGCAGGAGACCAACGTGATGGTCGCCGACGACGGCGCCGGAAATTTCCGGGTATGGTTTATCGATCTCGAGGATATTCGCCGCGTGCGCGAGGTCTCGCGCGAGCGCCGGATCCGCAACCTGGTGCATCTGGACCGCAGTATCGGGCGGTTTCTGTGCCGCGCGGCGCGGCTGGCTTTCTTGTACGATTACCTGGGTGCGCGGCCCGCGCGCGAGCTCGCGCGCCGGATGGTCAAAGACGTGCTTGCGATGCGTGCACGAATCGATCACAGCCGGGCGCGGCGCCCGATGCCGCGCGCGCTTCCGCGCGGCCGCGCGCGTTCGGCCCGTTTGTAGCAAGGTGACCCCCGATGGCGATCTCGATCCGCGGACGCGAATACGATCATCACACCGAGCAGGTCCACGCCGCCGGCGGAAGCTGGGTGCGCGACCTGATGCTCGGGCTCAACGACGGCCTGGTCGCGTCGTTCGCGGTAACCTCGGGGGTCGCGGGCGCGTTCCCGGTGACGCGGATCGTCGCGATGGCGGGGCTGGCGGAGATGCTCGGCGGGGCGGTCTCGATGGCACTGGCGGCATTCATTTCGGCCCGCTCGCAGCTTGAATTTTACGAGAGCGAGATCGAACGCGAGCGCGAGGAGATCCGCAAATGGCCTGAACGCGAGCGTGAGGAAATCGGCGCCATCTATCGCGCCAAGGGCTTCGCGGGCGACCTGCTCGAAAGAATCGTCGCGCATATCACCGCCGATCCCGAACGGTGGTCAAACGTGATGATGCGCGAGGAGCTGGGCTTCGCCGTCGAGTCTTTCGATTCGCCGCTGCGCTCGGCCGCGACGGTCGGGCTGTCGTACCTGTTCGGCGCGTCGGTCCCCGTCATTCCCTACCTGATCGCCGCGCCTGCGCACGGCGGAGTGCTGGTGTCGGCGGTCGCCACGGTGCTGGTGCTGTTCGGAGTTGGCGCCGCCAAAACGATTATCACCAGCCGCTCATGGTGGCGCAGCGGACTGGAGAGCATGCTGACCGGAATCGCGGCGGCCGCCGTCACCTATGGCGCGGGGCGAATAATCGCGGGACGTTAACCGGCCCGCGCGCGGGGCAGCGCTCACGCGTCGATCAGAATATCGTCACCGTCGATCTTCACCGGGTAGCATCCGAGCTTCACGTTTGGATCGTCCAGATTCGCGCCGCTGGTCACGTCGTATTCCCATCCGTGCCACGGACAGGTGACCGTGGTGCCGTCGAGATCGCCTTCGGCCAGTGGGCCGCCGCGATGCTTGCACGTATTATCGATCGCATAGAGCGCGCCGCCAGCGTTGAATAGCGCGATCTGCCTGCCGCCGGCCTCGACCAGCATCGCGGCGCCGGCGGGAAGCTCGGCGCGCGAAGCGACTTTGACCATTGCCACGATAGAATAACCTCCGCGCTGCGATGCGTGATTTTATTGAGCCGTCCGCCCGGCGTGCAACCGCGTCAGGTCGTGTATTCGGCGTTGATCCGCACGTAGTCGTAGCTGAGATCGCAAGTCAGGATGGTTTTGCGCGCGGCGCCGAGGCGCAGATCCAGGGTCACGTCGAACTCGCGCGCGCGCATTTTCTCCTGCGCGGCGCCGAGCGCCGCGATGAGCAGCGCGCCGCGCGCCGCGACTCGAATTCCACCGATCGAAAGCACCAGCCGGTCCGGCTGGACCGCCGCGCCCGACGACCCCGCCGCCATCAGGATTCGTCCCACATTCGGATCGCATCCGAAAAACGCGGTCTTGACCAGCGGCGAATTCGCTATCTGCCGGGCGCATCGCTCCGCGTCGGCGCTGGTGCGCGCCCCGCGCACCTCGACCGTGACGAGCTTGGTCGCGCCCTCGCCGTCCGCAACCAGCTCGCGGGCAAGCGCGGCGCAGATCGCGGCGATCGCGCGATTGAACGCTTCGAGGTCGCGCCCGCGAAGCGGACGATTTTCCGCCGCGCCGCTCGCCATGACGATCACGGTGTCGTTGGTGGACATGTCGCCGTCAACCGTGATCGCATTAAAACTGCCGGGCAGCGCCGCCTTGAGCGCATCGCGCAGCTCGGCGCTGCTCGCGGCGGCGTCGGTCAACACGTAGCCCAGCATCGTCGCCATGTGCGGCGAGATCATTCCGACGCCTTTCACCGCTCCGGCGATGGTCACCTTCGCACCGCCCAGGCGAAGCGACGTGGACGCCATCTTGGGCCGCGTGTCGGTGGTCATGATCGCACGCGCAAAATCCTCGAGCCCGTCTTCGCTGAGCGCGTGGGCGGCCTCGCGCACGCCGGCGCGGAATTTCGCAAGATCATAAAGATGGCCGATCACGCCGGTCGAGGACGGCGCGACCAGCCGTGGCGAGCATCCGAGCGCCTCCGCCACCGCCGCGCATGAAGCCTCGGCCAGCTTGAGTCCGGGCTTGCCGGTGAAGCTGTTGGCGCATCCGGAGTTGGCGACGATCGCCTGCAAGCGTCCCGCGCGGATGCGGTCTATCGTGGCGTAAACCGGAGCCGCCCTGACCTGGTTGGCGCTGAACACCGCGGCCGCGGGGCACGGGCGTTCGGCCGCGATCAGGCCCAAGTCTTTGGCGCCCGCCTGCGTCTTGAGTCCGGCGCTGACGCCCGCCAAGCGGAAGCCGCGCACGGGCGCGGGAGCGAGAACGACTTTCATCTGGAACCTCCGTGCGCCGCACTATACGCGCGCGAGGCCGCGGAGAAAATGAATTCGCGCCGCGCGCGCTTCGCGTTTCTGGATTGTCCCTCTCCCAACAGGATTGGGAGAGGGCGGCGCGGCGCGGCGATTGCTCTTTTTAGCAATCGCCGTGACGCGCGGGTGAGGGACCGCCAGAGTTGAATTCTTGGTTCGCTGAGCATGCGGCTCATGGGTAAATTGCAGATTGGAATCCTGCGTACCGCACGATCGTGGCGCAGGAGTCGCGAGCTAAGATTCGTTGCTGTCGGTCCCTCACCCGGCGCGCGCGGCGCGCGCCACCCTCTCCCAATCTTTTGGGAGAGGGAATTAGCCACTCAAAGATGTTGAATAAAGATTTCTTTCAGTAAGTCAACATTGGTCGCGCGGCATCATAGTGATTCCGCGTGTCAATCGCGAGCGAGGCGCCCGCCCTACCGGCCTTGGATCGAGAAGGGATCGAAAGATTTTTAATCCGTGTAATCTGTGCAATCTGTGGATTGTTTGGCGCGGGGCGCCGCTGCGCGTAGATCCTTCGCCTCAGGATGACCGCTCGGGCGCGCGGGGATCCTTCGGCGCATAGGATGCGCCTCAGGATGAATTAACCATTGGGCGCGTGGGCGCCCAATGGTTAATTCACTTCCCGTGGCAGCGTTTGTATTTTTTGCCCGAGCCGCACGGGCACGGATCGTTGCGGCCGACTTTGTCGGCTTCGCGCTTGGCGGGCGCCGCCGCCTCGGTCTGGGTCTCGCCGCCGTGGCTCATCGCGATGCGCTGCGGCTTGGGCTGCTGCTGGATTTGCGCAACGTCCTCTTCCTTGCGCACTTGCACGGAGAAGCACTTCTCGACGACGTCCTTTTGCATCACGGACATCAGCGCCTCGAACATCGTGAAGCCTTCCTTCTGATATTCGACCAGCGGATTTTGCTGAGCGTAACCGCGCAGCCCGATGCCCTCCTTCAGATGATCCATCGCGAGCAGATGGTCCTTCCACAGCGAGTCGAGCGTCTGGAGCATCACGATCTTTTCGATCTGGCGCATCACGGGCGCGGTGAACTCGGCCTCGCGCGCCTCATAGAGCGCGTGCACGCGCGCTTGCGCGACTTCGATCAAATCTTCGGCCGAATCTATGGGATTGCCCTCGGGGCCGTCAGCGAGCGTGAAGCCGGGGCGGAACTTGAACTGCTGGAAGAATGCGTCATCGATCGCCTTCCATTCCCAGTCCTTGGGGTCGCGTTCGGTGTCGCAGTGGGCGGCGGCGATTTCCTCGACCAGCTGGTCGCTCATGTCGAGGACGTCGTCCTTGAGCGGCGCGCCCGACAGCAGCTCTTTACGGCGTCCGTAAATCACTTCGCGCTGCTTGTTCATGACGTCGTCGTACTCGAGCAGATGCTTTCTGATGTCGAAGTTGTGGCCCTCGACTTTTTCCTGCGCGTTGGCGATCGCGCGGCTGATCCATCGATGCTCGATCGGGACGCCGTCCTCCATGCCGATCCGGCTCATCAGTCCTTTTAGGCGATCGGCGCCGAAGATCCGGAGCAGGTCGTCTTCGAGCGACATGTAGAAGCGCGAGGAGCCCGGGTCGCCCTGGCGGCCGGAGCGGCCGCGGAGCTGATTGTCGATGCGGCGCGACTCGTGGCGCTCGGTGCCTAAAATATGCAATCCGCCCGCGCCGAGAACCTGCTCGCGCTCGGCGGCGCACTGGGCCTTGTACTTCGCGAGAGCTTCGGAGAATTTCGGATCGGCGGGATCGCGGGTGCCGGTTTCCGCAGCGGCCATGAATTCGGGATTCCCGCCGAGGACAATATCGGTGCCGCGGCCCGCCATGTTGGTCGAGATCGTCACGGCTCCGTGGCGGCCCGCCTGGGCGACGATCTCGGCCTCGCGCTCATGGTTTTTGGCGTTGAGCACATAGTGTTTGATGCTGGTCTTCTTGAGTTTTTCGGCGACGCGTTCGGATTTCTCGATCGACACCGTGCCGACCAGCACCGGCTGTCCACGTTCGTGGCAGTCCGAGATTTCCTCGATCACGGCGTCGAACTTCTCGGCCTCGGTCTTGTACACGAGGTCGTGATTTTCCTTGCGGATCATCGGCATGTTGGTCGGGACGACCACGACTTCGAGCCCGTAGATTTCGCGGAACTCGACCGACTCGGTATCGGCGGTGCCGGTCATTCCCGACAGTTTCTTGTACATGCGGAAATAGTTCTGAAAGGTGATCGTCGCGAGGGTCTGGTTCTCGGATTCGATCTTGACGTTTTCCTTGGCCTCGACCGCCTGATGCAGCCCGTCGCTCCATCGCCGGCCCGGCATCAGGCGCCCGGTGAATTCATCGACGATGATCACCTCGCCGTCCTTGACCACGTAATCGACGTCGCGCTTGAACAGCGTGTGCGCGCGCAGGCCCTGATTGCAGTGATGCAGCATCAGGATATTGCGCGGGTCGTAGAGATTTTCGATTCCGAGCAATTGCTCGACGCGGGTGACGCCGTCCTCGGTCAGCGCGACGGTGCGCATCTTTTCGTCGATCGTGTAATGTTCCTCGGGCTTGAGGCGCGGGATGACGCGATCGACGATGTAGTAGGTGTCGGTGGATTCCTCCGAAGCGCCCGAAATGATGAGCGGGGTGCGCGCCTCGTCGATCAGGATCGAATCAACCTCGTCCACGATCGCGAAGTTGTGCGCGCGCTGGACGTAATCCTCGAGATTGAACTTCATGTTGTCGCGCAGATAATCGAAACCGAACTCGTTGTTCTGGCCGTAGGTGATATCCGCCAGATAAGCGAGCTTGCGCTCCTGGTCGGTTACGCCATGCACGATCACGCCAACCGTCAAGCCGAGATAGATGTAAACGCGGCCCATCCATTCGGAGTCGCGGCGCGCCAGGTAATCATTTACGGTCACGACGTGTACGCCGCGTCCGCTGAGCGCGTTGAGCACGGCGGGAAGGGTGGCGACCAGGGTCTTGCCTTCGCCGGTTTTCATTTCCGCGATTCGCCCCGAGTGCAGGACCATCCCGCCGATCAACTGCACGTCGAAGTGGCGCTGGCCGAGCACGCGTTTGGCGGCCTCGCGCACGATCGCGAAGACCTCGGGCAGGACGTCATCGAGCTTGTCGTTGCGCGGCTCGGCTTCCTCGATAGCGCCGATCTCGGCCTTGAGTTCGGCGATTCGCGCGCGCAGTTCCTCGGCGCTTTTCTTTTCGATCTCGGGCTCGAGACGATTGATCGCTTCGACGTCGGGTCTGAGACGTTTGACTTCGCGGTCGTTCTTCGAGCCGAAGATCTTCCGTCCGATTCCAGTTAGAGCTGATGCCATTTTGGATGCTGGGGTACCGTAAAATCCGCAGCCGCCGCCAAAGCGCGGCGCGGGTGGAGTCTCCGTTAGGTTATGATCCCCGCTATTCTACTCTGATCCGGGTGCGGCGGGGGAGATGCCCGGGTGGTGAGCTCGGGCGGTCAATCAAACCTCCCGTGATAGCCATGTCCCGTGACAGCCGCGCTACCGCTCGATGCGGACGGCGGATTCGACTCCGGGTCCAAAGAAGCTGCGGCCCACGCGGATGAACCGATCCGGAGATTCGGTCACGAAAAAGCTCTGGTGCCCGATACCCCGGCGGCGCGCGAGTTGATCCGCGGCCAGTTTGGCGCGCACCGCGTCGGCGGTCGCCGAGGCCGAGTCGACCACGCGCACTCCGGCGCCGAGCACCCGCTCGAACATCCGCACCAGGAGCGGATAGTGCGTGCATCCGAGCAGCAGCGTGTCGATGCCACTCTGCTTGAGGCTTTCGAGATAAAACGCGACCGTGCGTTCGGCGACTTCGTTATCGACCCATCCCTCTTCGGCCAGCGGTACCAGCAGGGGACACGCGCGCGTGTAAACCTCGGCTCCGGGACGAAGCCTGCGGATGGTTCGCGTATAGGCGCCCGAGGCGATTGTCGCCTCGGTGCCGATTACTCCAATTCTGCCCGAGCGCGAGACGCGGACCGCCGCGCGCGCGCCGGGCTCGATCACGCCGACGACCGGCACCATCGTGGCGCCCGCAATCTGCTCGAGCGCGACGGCGCTCGAGGTGTTGCACGCGACGACCAGCAGCTTGATTCCGCGCGCGAGCAGAAATTCGCTGTTCTCCCGCGAGTAGCGAACGATCACTTCGTCTGATTTTGTCCCATAGGGCAGCCGCGCGGTGTCGCCCAGGTAGATAAATTCCTCCGCCGGCATCGCGTCCACCAGCGCGCGCAACACGGTCAGTCCGCCGATTCCGGAATCGAACACTCCGATCGGCCGCGCGGCCGCGCCGCCTGCGCGCACGCGTCCATTGGGCGAGGCCACGTGCGGCGCCCGGGGCTTGGATGCCTTATTGGCTCGAGTCTTTGGGGGCATCAGTGGTGCTCCGTCCATGCGCCAGGCGCGCGCCTATTGTTGCGGGGTTGGAAGGAGCGGCGCCAAAGACGCGCTCGTGAACGCTCGGCGCCTCCATGCACAGGTAGCCGGGGACCGGCGCTCCCGCGCGCTCGAAGCGCTCGGCAAGAATTCGGTAAAGCCGCAGCCGCAGCGGGGTGAACGCGCGCAGGCGCCCGTCGCGGGCAAGGATGTCTTCGCCGAGCAGCATCGGATCGGCGGGGAATCGCCGGCGCGCGGCGCTCTTAAGCGCGGGGGTCATCCGCAATCCGCCCAGGCTGAAAAACGCGATGTGCGCGGGGGCGATCACATCAAGAAGATTGTCGATCAACTCGGCATAGTCACGCTCAGCGCCTTCGTAAGCGATGATCGGATCGAAGTGGAACGCGACCCGGTAGCCCCCCTCGAGCACCTTGCCCGCCGCCGCGATTCGCGCCGCGGGCGGCGCGGTGCGATGCTCGCACGTGCGCCAGACGCGCTCGGGCGACAGCGTCCACGAGACCATCACGCGGCCGCGCGGATCGAGTTCGAGCAGATTGTGGATTTCATCGGTCTTGGTCTTGAGCTCGAGCGTGACGGTCTGGCGCGCGGCGAAAAATGGGACCAGATCGCGCGTGAGGGCGGTGAGCGTGTCGAAGGCGAGCGAGTCGGCGAGCTCGCCCGTGCCGATTCGGAACTGGCGCGCGGGGGCCGCATGAATCATCCGATCGATCTCGTCGAACCCGGCGGAGTAATTCGAGTAAACCTGAAAGGCGGGATTGTCGGCCACAAATTCCTGCAGGAAGCAGTAGCTGCAATCCATCGGACAGTTCGACGCCAGGATCATCACCTGGTATCCGCAGCAGGCGAATTGCGCGGAACCAGCCGGGCATCCCATCAAAAACGGAGCGCGCCGCCGCATCAAGACCATCCGCCGCTTTCCCGCACCGAACGGATCGGTGCCGGGACGTGGGCGAGCGGCCTCGCGGCCGTCGGCCACGTACTCGACCGGGATACCCGGTGCGAGCGCGGCGAGCACGCGCCGCGCCAGCGGAGAGTCGCGCTCGTCGTGTTCGATAATCACCGCGTCGAGATCAAACTTCATCACTACCGCCCAGCATTGCGACGATCCGCGCGATCGCTGCCCCCCGATCGGCCAGCACCGCGAGGCCGCGCTCGAGGTCGGTCGCGCGGGTAACCTCGAGCCGAATTGTCAGCACATCAGAGCCCAGTTCCCTGGGCAAGACTATGGAAATTCCGCGCGGCAGGCGAAGCGCGGCAATCTGGCGTTCGAGCCGCTCGGACGCCTGACGCAGGCGCGGAAAGCGCAGCGCGCGCAAAGCGCCGATAAACGCGCGCGCCCGTTCGGGCGCCGAGCCGGCGCGCGCGGTGATTCGCATCAATTCGGGAGCGGCGAGAATTTCGGGGATGCGCTTGCGCTCCCGCACCGCGATCTCGCCGAGCAGATCGAGCGCCAGGATTATCTGTCCGGTGCGCAGCCGGATCGTTCTGGCGAGTTCCAGAAATGCCGAGCGCGACGGTTCGTCCATCGCGAGCCATCGCGCTAAATGCGTCTCGGGCAGGCGGCGCGCCGCGGCGAGCGCGCGAATCGCGTCGTCGAGGTTTAGAGCCGTATCGTGATTCGGCAAAAGGATACCCCTAATTCCGTGCGCCTGCCGCCGGCCGGCCGAAGTGCGCGTGCGAGTCGATGATGCCACGAAGCGCCTCGAGCGCGCTCGTGATTGAATCGCCGGGGGCGAGGCACCACTGGGCGAGCGCGTGCGCGCCCACGAGTTCGACAACTCGCGCCGCGTCGTCGCGATTGCGGCGACGGAGCCCGATGGCGTAAATCGCGCACTTCTGCGCCAGTACGGTTGCCACGGCCTCGCGCCTGGCGCCGCTCAGGCGCGGCTCGCCGAGCAGCTTGGCGAGCGCCAAAATTCGATAACGATCGAGCGCCGGGACGGTGGCTGAAAGTTGATCGAAGTGGCCGGCGCGGCGCTCGGCCAACACCTCGTCGAGCAGGCCGATCTCGTGCGCGGCCAAAATTCGCAGCCACAGGTCGTAGTCCTCGCACGCGCGCATCGACTCGTCGAAGCCGGCGTGCGCCCGGAACAGATCAGCGCGCATGATCACGGCCGACGGACTGACCAGGCAGGTGCGCAGCGAATCAAGAAACAGGTCGCCAGCGCGCTTGCGATGGCGCAGGCCGGGATTGACGCGCCGCCCGCCGCGAATCCAGCGCTCCCCGCATTGCGAGATCGCGCACTCGGGATGCGCGCGCATGAACTCGAGCTGGCGCGCGAGCTTGTGCGGCATCCAAAGATCGTCCGAGTCGAGGAACGCGAGTAGCGGGGCGCGTGCGAGCGCGCCGCCAAGGTTGCGCGCCGCGGCGACCCCGCGATTCGGGGTGCGCTCGATATGCAGCGTCGCGCGATGTTCAGCCTGCAACCGTTGCAGGTCGTCGAACGTGCCGTCGGTCGAACCGTCGTCGATTATGATCAACTCGAAGCGTGCGCCGCGCTGCGCCAGCACCGAGGCGGCCGCCTCGCGCAGCATCGCGCGGCGGTTGAAAGCCGGAATGATTGCGCTTACTTCGGGGATCATCGATACGGCGTCGCCGATGAATCCCCGCGGCGAACCTCGGCGGCGAGCCGCGTGATGCGCCGGCGCAGTTCGTCGATTCCCTCGCCGCTGGTGACGGAGCACAGAATTGGCGCGGCCTCGAGCGGCCGAAAGCGCGCCGTCGCGGCGGCGCGCTCGGAGCGTTTCAGCTTGTCGCACTTGGTCGCGACGACGATTACCTTGACGCCGCGTGCGAGCACCAGCTTCGCCAGCGCGGCCTCATCGGCGGCGGGGCCGCGGCGCGAATCGACCAGCATCACCAGCGCGGCCAGGTTGTCGCGTTTCGAGAGATAGGCGGACATCATCGCCGCGATGTCGCGCGCGATCTTCTCGGGAACCTTCGCGTATCCGAAGCCGGGCAGATCCACCAGCGCGAGATTTGCGTCCGCCACGAAAAAATTCAGCGATTGGGTTCTGCCCGGCGTGCCGCTGGTCCGCGCCAATCCCTTGATTCCCGTCAGCGCGTTGAGCAGCGAGCTCTTGCCGACGTTCGAGCGTCCGGCGAACGCGACCTCGATGCGGTTCCATCGCGGACATCCCTCTAGCGCGAAGGCCGAAGTTGTAAATTCCGCGGTTAGCTTGGCCATCCGAAAACCTGCGTGACCGCGCTCAGGCGCCGGTCTCTGGATCGATCCGCTCGATCCGCGGCGGCGCGCCGGGCGGCGCCGCGGATTCGATTCGGGCGCGCTGGGCTACCAGCGCGCCGCGCAGTTCGCGCAGGCGCACCCCGCGATGGCGATCCGGGTAGGGCGCGAGCAATTCGAGCGCGGCGCGCAAATGAATAATCGCGCCGGGGGTCTCACCCTGGGAGAGTTTGTGATTGGCGACCGCCGCGCGCAACAGCCCGCGAAAAAAATCCCAGTCGCGGGTGTCGTCCTCGAGCAGGTTCATCGCGTCTTCCATTTCCTCGTGAGCTTCGAAAAATTCGCCGCGATTGAAGCGCTCGACGCCGGCGCGAAAATGCCGCTCGATATCGTCCATCGATCCGCTCGGGGCGGGCGCGTCAGGGCTCCTCGTCGCTGTTGTCGGACCGGTCGGCCGTGGTGACGTGCAGCGTATTTTTCAGTCCTTCGAGCTGGTAGATAAAGATACCGCGGATCGCCGATTTGACGATACCGTCAGGCACCGGCATCGATTGAAGCATTTTCGTCGTCGCGTGATAGGTGATGAGCGTGGCGGTCGCGCCGTCGGCTTCGAGCTGATAATCGCCCCGGCTATCGAGCATCGGATTGTCAACCGTGCGGTAGGAGATGCGCTCGGTGGCGGGGTCATAGGTGAAGGCAAGCTGCATCGCCATCGTCTGCCCGCCGAAACCGTCCAGATCCATCTCGATGGTTTTGGTGTTGCGGCCCTGCGCGATCACCTTGATTTTATCGACGCCGGGCGCCCGGCTCTTTTCGATATTTTGCATCGCGTCGTACACCGCGGGCTCCGGCGCCGCGATCCGCGCGGTGTAATCCGCAGTCCACAGGTCCCCGTCATGGACGATCTTCTCACTCAAGATGCCGGCCGAGTGGATGCGCCGGGCCTGGTACGCGTACCATCCCGCGTATCCAACCACGACGATGATCACAATCGCGATAACAGCCTGGTAGGTTTTGCTCATCGAGAAATCGCTTGCGGGCCAATCCGCACTGCGCGCTCAGCGCCCGAAGACTCCTACCAGTTCGGCCGTCGCAAGCACATGGCCCGCGGCCGCAGCCTCAACCGCGTCCGCGTTCGCGCCCGGCTTCAAGTTCAGGACAATATCAAGCGCATAGAGCTTGAAGTGGTAATGATGCGCCGGGCCGCGCGGCGGACAAGGTCCGTTATATCCGATCTGGCGGAAACTGTTGGCGCCCTGAACGCCGCCTGAAGCCAGAGTATCAGTCTTCGCCGTTGCAGGCGGCAGCCCGCGCGCCGATTCGGGAAGATTGTAGATCACCCAATGGATAAACGTGCCTGACGGCGCATCGGGGTCCGCCACGATCAGCGCGAGGGACTTGGTGCCGCCGGGCACGCCCGACCAGGTGAGCGGAGGCGATTGGTCGGCGCCAGTGCACGAGTACTCAGACGCGATGGCGGTTTCTGGAGCAAATGCGGAACTGCGGATCGCAAGCGCGCTCGAATCCGCGGGGCGTACCGGAAGCGCCAGCGCGATGATCCCGAAAAGACAGGCAGTAGCACGAACTATTCGCAAGTTGCCTTTCGGCTCCATTGTTTCAATATACTGGACCAGATAGCTCGGCGCACATAGGGTTGGAGTGTTCAAGCATTAGAAGCGCCATAGCTCTTGATAGCATGGGAGAGTGTTTAAAATAGCAGTTATTTTCCAGTCTTTCTCTCTAAATTGCTCTTGACGCCCCGCTTTGATTCTGCGAGTTTGAAGAAGCCTCTTGGTTGGCGTAAGGGGGCCGGTGATTCGATTTAGCGAGGCGAGCTTGGGATCGAATAACCTTGACGGAGGGCGGTAGCTCGAACGCTCGCCACGATAGGAGAATAGAGATGGCTAATGACGCAAAATACAGCTTGCCGCGAGTGATGACTGTCAAAGAGCTCTCGGAGTACCTCCGCGTTCATCCTTCGACAATTTATAAACTGTTGCGCCGCGGTGAACTGCCGGGCTTCAGGATCGGAACCGACTGGCGCTTCAACGCCGAAGTCATCGACCGCTGGTGCATGGAGCGCAACATGAAGGGCGGCGATGCGGGTTCGGTGCCTTCGACCCGCAATTGATCATACCTTCGCGACCGTTTCGATATTGTCGAATCGCTTCGGGGCGTTACGCCGAAAGCTCGTCCTGAGCGGCCCGCCTGATCTGAAGTCGCTTGACGCCAAGGCCTGTCCGGCCTCAAGATACCGGTCGCTCTGATGTTAACCCCGGCAAGACGTTCGGCGAACAGCGCCGCTGCCGCGCCACGCAAGCGCGGCACTCTGGATCAGGTGCTGGTCGATGCGGCGATGGATCTGTTCGCGTCGTACGGCTATCGCGGAACCTCGCTGGCGCGAATCGCGCGGGCGGCAGGAGTCACCAAGGGTGCTCTCTACTGGCACTTCACCGACAAGGAGGATTTCTTCCTCGCGGTGGTGGACAAGGTGCTGCGCGAATGGAATACGGCGTTCGCGCGCAAGCCGGGCACCACGGCGGAGGAGTTTCGCGCCGAGTTTCTTTCGATCTTCGAGACCAACGCCGCGCTCAATCAGAAGAATCCGTGGGTCTCGCGCCTGCTGCTGATCATCACGCTCGAGTCGCACAAGATCGGCCCGCGGGTGCTGCGCGCGATGCGCAAGGCGAATACCGACCAGCTCGCGCATCTGCGCCTGGTCGTCGAACGCGGCAAGGAACTGGGCGTGTTCAAGCCGACGCTCGATGTCCAATGGGCGGGCACGCAAATGTGGAGCGCGTCAATTGGACTGGCGCTGCTGTGGTATCTGCACGGCACGCGCTTTAAGTTCCACGATTCATCGAAGCGCCAAGCACGCGAGTTTCTTGAAGACTGGAGCGCCGCTTGAAGCGCGGCGCTCCGCAGCGATCACGGCTCGCGCCGTGAAGCGGTGGGCGGAAAATGATCTCATAGCGCGACGAAGCCCGGACGCCGCGACGCTTTACGATCGAAGGTCACCGTGTGTTCGCAGCCGAGCCGCCGATTAACCGCGGCGATAAACGCGTCGGCGAAGTCGGCGCCCGCCTGATACTCGCGAAACGACGACCATGCCTCCTGGGAGTCCTCGATCCTGAACTGATGCGTCCGCAGGATATTGCCGAGCGCGAGAACCACCTTTTCCCGCGGATATCCGTATGCGCTCTCGAGCACCCAGACCAATTCGCAAATCACGATGCGATTGATCAGCGCCGGGGCTTCGCGCGAGCACTCGCGCGCGATGAATCGCGCCGCCGTTCTGGCCTGCTCGGGATGATCCTGAATCAGGTAGCGCAACAGGACGTTGGTGTCGATTCCCGTCATCGCCGCGCGGCGCGTGCGCGGATCGCGGCGTCCATCGCTTCGAGCGATACCCGCCGCGGAGCCGGGGCGAGCAGTCCCTTTAACTCGCTCACATCGACGGTGGCCGGCACGAGCACCACCTTGCCGTCGCTTTCGACGATGAACTGGACGCGGTCGCCGGCCTTAAGCTTCAGATGCCGCCTGATCTCGCCGGGAATCGTAGCCTGGCCCTTGCTGGTAATCGTGGATACGGTCATAGATGCTCCTTACATTTTGAGCCATTCCTTACTTGACACCATTACCATTGCGGAGATTCGCGGTCGAGACATCGGCCAAGCGGCGAGGGGAAAAAACATTGGTGGGGCGGGCCTCTGGCCCGCCATCGATCGCGGGCGAGACGCCCGCGCTACCAATGAATGGATAAAATGAAGCCTCATGCAGGGAGAAGACGGGCAGGGGAGATGCGCGCATCCGCCGCGCCGCTGGTCCGCGGGTGGTCGCGTGCCGCTCGGCGATTGAAGCAGCTACTTCGCGTGGATCGTGATATCGAGGTCTCCGCCGGGGTACTTGAAGGCGGCCTGATCGAATGTGGGCGCGCTTAGCGTATTGCGCGCGTCGTTCGAAAATCCGTAAACCTCCTGCGGGAGCCCGATCAGGTTTTTGCGCATTTTCCCCGTACCGTCTTCGTCCTGGAAGGCCGCGACCGCATAAGTTCCGGGCGGCAAGTCCTTGAAGACACATACTCCACGATCGACGATGACCGGCGCGGCGGCGCTTTGGGTGATCTTCTTGCGGTCCGTCGGAAAGCCGTCGGCGGAATTGTAGATCGCGCATTTCACCTTGCCCTTGGTGTTCGGGCATCCGAGGAAATGGACGCGAATCTGGCCGGGCGGCGCCGAGTCCGCCGCGCGCGCGGCGAGCGGCGCGGATGCGATGGCGCCAAGCGCGGCGATCGCGATTGCGGACATCCGCAGCCGCGAGGTCATTGCTTGGCACCCGAGCGCAAGCCCGGTGCGGGGCGCGGATCGACGATCTGGCGTCCAGTAGGGCGCACTTCGAGCGAGCATCCGTAAAGCGAGTCGTCGCGGACCAGGCTGAAGACCGCGTCGGCGATTTCCTCGGGCTGAATTATTTTCGCGGGCATCCAGCTCTTGATCCCGTGCTGCCGTGCCTGTTCGAGTCCGCGCCGGACCAGCGGCGTGTCCACGATTCCCGGGCATACGCAGTTGACGCGGATCTTCTTGTCCTGCTCCCAGAAGCCGAGCGAATGGGTGAAGTTGACCACGCCGGCCTTCGCCGCCCCGTACACCGCGTCCTGGCGATGCGGATACAGGCCCGCCATCGAAGCTGTGTTGATGATCGCGCCGCCGCCGCCTTTTTCCATGATCGGCGCCGCCAGTCCGGTGCCGAGAATCACGGCCTGGAGATCAATCTCGATCACCAGATGCCAACGCGCCGGTTCGGCGAGCGGAAAGCCGGGCGCGCCGACACCGATTCCCGCGTTGTTGTGCAGGATGTCCAGGCGGCCGTACTTCTGCACCGCCGTGTCGAGCATCCGGCGCGCGTCGGCTTCTTTGGTGACGTCGGCGCGGATAAAGGTTGCCTTGCCGCCGGCGTTCTCGATTTGCTTGACGGTCTCGGCGCCGCCGGCTTCATCGATATCGGCGACCACGATCGACGCGCCCTCGTGCGCGAGCCGAATTGAAACCGCGCGTCCGATTCCCGATCCGCCGCCGGTGATAACCGCGGCCTTGCCTCTGACTTCCATCTCCAGATCCTCCGAAATACGGTGCTATCCGATCCGTCCGAGCAGCATGCCCGTGATAAGTCCGATCAGCACGTAAGCAGTGAAACCAACGTACGCGAAATCGCGTTCCTTCACGAACAGCAGAAAACAGAATGCGACGCGTGCCAGCGGTACCAGCGTCAGCGCGAACAATCCCACGGTCATGACCGAATGCGGGTCACCCTGAGTCGCGCCCTCAATCAACTTGGCGAAAGTCTGCGGGTCGTGCGCGCGGCCGCTCTGCACGGTGTGGTAGCGCTGTGCGAAATAGCCCGGCGCGTGCGTCGCCATCATCACCAAGCCGGTGACCAGGATAATCGTTGCGACGATCAGGATCGTGCGCAGGAGCATCGGCGTCCATACGCGCAGGATGCGATCTTCTTCGTGTGAGACAGTGTTTTTCGGCTCGACCGCTTTTGGCATGATTCAAATCCCCGACAGCGCGCGCCATCCCATTTCAAGCGCGATAAATACCAGGATCACCACGAATCCGAGCCGCAGCCAGCGCACGTTCGCATACGGCAATATCCTGCTGCCCGCCAGCGCACCGGCCGTGACCCCCAGCGCGACCGGAGCCGCGATAACAGTGGCGACATCGCCTCGCGCCAGAAACACCAGCGCGCCCGCGCCGGCAGTGACACCGATCATGAAGTTGCTGGTCGCGCTCGAGACTTTGAGCGGGATGTGCATGATGTAATCCATCGCCATCACCTTGAGCGCCCCCGAACCGATTCCGAGCAGCCCCGACATCAGGCCCGCCACCACCATCAGGGCCGCGCCGCCGCCCACGTTGACGATTTCGTAATGGATGGTCGCCTCGCCGGTCTCGTTGGGAACCTCGCCGACCAGGTCCAGGCGTTTGGCGAGCGGATCGCCGTGCTCGATTATATCATCGCCCTGTTTGCGCAGGCTGAAGTACGCCGACTGGAGCATCATCAGGGCGAACAGCAGCTCGAGGATCACGGTCGGGATGACGCCGGCCAGGTATGCACCCGTCACGGCGCCGGTGACCGTCGCGCACTCGAGCACCATCGCGACTTTCAGGTTGGTCCATCCGTCGCGCACGAAGGCGACACTGGCGCCCGCGCTGGTCGCGACCACGGAAATGAGGCTCGCGCCGATCGCGACGGTCATCGGCATATGCGCGCCAACCACCAGCGCGGGAACGATGAAGACTCCGCCCCCGAGGCCCGACAGGGCGCCGACAAAGCCTGCTCCAATTGCAAGAGCGAGCAGGCTGCCTAAGATTTCAAACACTTTTTGAGACTCCCCGATTTGCGTCGGCCAGTAGCTTGCCCGGCAGCCATTGCGGCGATCCGATGGTCCTATCGCCGTACGCTAGCGAAAACCGGCCGAAATTTACACCCTGCCGATTCATTCGGAACGGTCGCAGGTGCAATATCATTGATGCAGCAATATGACTGCACTTGGCAATCGCGGCGCTGGCGACTGGTGCGATATCAAGCCATTTTTTCCGCACTCGCGTCGGCATCACGCTTGCTCTCTATTGGTTCGAGGCAAGCCGGGACGCCGATTGCGCTTGCGAGCGCAGGTTCGATAGGTCACTGGTAACCGCCGGTAGTTCACGAGGCTCAACGATGTTCGGCCTGATCATCATAGCGATAATCATCTTCGCGGTCATAAAGAGCCGCCGCCAGCGCCGCATGTTCTCCCGCGGCAATCCCTGCTTCGGTCACGTGGGCGGCTACGGCAAATATGCCGATCCCGATTACTGGAAAGAGAACGCGGGAAAGGCTGAGGGCTACGCACGCGGCTTCGAGCAGAAAATTTCCGAGAAGCTCGAAGCCAAGGCGCGCCGCTTCGAGGATCGCTTGCGCCGCAAGTTCGACCGTCAGACGCGCAAGTATGGCGTCCCGGCCGACGCGATCGATCCCGCCCGCGCCGCGCCTCAGCCGCAATTCAAGACCGACGCCGAGCGCCAAGCCTACGAACGCGCCCGCAGGCGCGCCGCCGCCGAGGCCGGCTTCTATGTCCACTTGATGTGGTACGGCGTCGTGATGGGCTTTTTGTTTTTCATCAACCTGCTCACCTCGCCGGGCTTTCAGTGGTGGCTGTTCCCGGCGGCGGGATGGGGCTTTGGCCTGGCGAGCCATTACGCCGCGGTGTTCGGATGGCGATGGATTCACGAGCGCGTCTTCGAGCCCGCGATCGCCCGCGAGGTCCAGCGCGAGGTCACCAAGGAAAAGGAAGCGCTCAGCGTCGAGAAGCAGGCCTCGCTCGACGAGCTGACGGCGACTTTCGCACACGAGATCCGCAATCCGATCGCGGCGGCCAAGAGCCTGGTTCAGCAAATGGGCGAGGATCCGACCTCGCACGAAAACGTCGAGTACGCCAAGGTCGCCCTCGACGAGCTGGCGCGCGTCGAGCGCAGCGTGTCGCATCTGCTCAAGTACGCCAAAGAGGAAGATTATAACTTCGAGAGCGTCAACCTGGCGACGGTGCTCGATGGCGCGCTCACCCAAATGCGCGCGAAGCTCGAAGCGAGCCAGGTCGCGGTGTCGCGCAACTATCTTGGCGGACCAACGGTCCGCGCCGACGCCGACAAGCTCCGGCAGGTCTTCTCGAACATCATCGACAACTCGATCGACGCGATGAATGGCGTCGCCTCCGAGCGCCGTATCGAAGTCGCCATCGGGCGCGGGCGCGCGGGGATGGCGACTGTGCGGGTCCGCGACAACGGATGCGGAATCGCGGCCGACAAGCTGGGCAAGATTTTTAATCCCTTCTATACCTCCAAGGAAACCGGAACCGGACTCGGACTGGGCGTGGCGAAGAAAGTAATCGACGCGCATCGCGGCGTGATCGAGGTGGACAGCACCGCCGGCGCGGGCACCGAGTTCGCGCTGTCGATTCCGCTGGCCGACGCGATGCGCGGGCAAAGCGCCGATGGCGCATCGGCGCCCGAAGCGGTCCGGGGCACGCCAGTCTCAGCGGACGCGCCGATCGCGATGGCTGCGGCGGCAGGCGACGTTTCGGCGCGAGGCCAGCGATGAAAGGCAGGCTGCTGGTGGTTGACGATGAGCGCGGGATCGTAATCGCGCTCAAAGGCCTGTTCTCGAAAGAAGGCTACGAGGTCGAGACGGCGGAATCCGGCGAGGAGGCCCTCGAGCGCGTCAAGGCGGGGCTGTTTCACGTCATCATCACCGACCTCTCGATGAAGGGGATGAGCGGGCTCGAGCTACTGAAGAAAGTTCGCGAACTCGATCCGCAGTGCGCGGTCCTGATGATCACGGCGTACGGAAATCAGCGGATCGCCGTCGAGGTGATGAAGGCCGGCGCCGAGGATTACCTGCCCAAGCCGTTCGACAACGACGAGTTGCGGCTCAAGGTCCGCAAGGTGATGGAGACGCAGCTTCTCAAGCGCGCGCACAGCCAACTTCTCGAACAGGTGCGGCTCGAAACGGGAATCTTCGAGAACATGATCGGCCGCTCGCGCGCGATGGTGCGCGTGTTCGAGACGATCGAAAAGGTCGCGCCGACCGACGTGACTGTGCTCGTCCGCGGCGACTCGGGAACCGGCAAGGAGCTGGTGGCGCGCGCGATCCATTTTCGCAGCCCGCGCGCGCGCGGCGCGTTTATCGCGGTCAACTGCGCGGCGTTCTCGCGCGAGCTGGTCGAGAGCGATCTCTTCGGCCATGAAAAGGGCGCGTTTACCGGCGCGGTCGCGCGCCGCGAAGGCAAGTTCGAGGCCGCCGACGGCGGGACGCTGTTCCTCGACGAGATCGGTGACATGGGACTCGAAACCCAGGCCAAGCTGCTGCGCGTGCTCCAGGAGAAGCAGTTCGAGCGGATCGGCGGAAATCAGCCGCTCGCCGTCGATGTAAGAATTATCGCGGCGACCAACCAGGACCTCGAAGCGATGGTCGCGCAAGGACGCTTCCGCGAGGATCTTTACTACCGCATCAAGGTGGTCGAGATGCGCCTGCCGCCGCTGCGCGAGCGCCGCGAAGATATTGCGCTGATGGCGCAGCACTTCATCCGCGAGGCGAGCCTGCGCTACGGCAAGCCCGAGAAGCGGCTGGGGCCCGAGGCGATGCGCGCGTGTATCGCCAATCCGTGGCGCGGCAATGCGCGCTCGCTCAAGGCGGCGATCGATCAGGCGGTTATCCTGGCGGCGGGAGAAGAGATCACGGCCGCGGAATTGCTGGCCGGCGCGGAGCCGGAAATTCCGGAGCCCGCCGCCGCGCCGGCTACGGTTGCGAATCATTCGACGATTCACGCGGCCGCGCCGGGCGACGCCGCCGCGGCGGGCATGACGTTTCGCGAGGCGAAGGAAAAATTCGTCGGCGATTGGGAGCGCGATTTCATTTTGAACGCGTTGCGCGCCACCGGCGGGAACATCTCGCGCGCCGCCGAGCGAACCGGGATGTACCGCCAGAGCTTTCAGCAGAAGATGCGCGAACTGGGCATCACCCCGGCGGACGCCGGCGCAGGCGCCAAGGACGAAGGCAACTAAGGCGCGCGCACAATCGCGCCGGAGAAAAATCATGAACGCGACCTCCGAGTCATCGAGCCCCGTACGCAACCTCAAAATTCATCCGCCGATCCTGGCCGCCGGGCTGCTCGCGGCCGGACTGATCCTGCACTTCATTCTGCCCGAGGCGCGCGACACGGGATGGCATCATGTCCTCGGCGTGCTGATGATCGCGGGCGGGATCGGGCTTTCGGCTTTCGCCGCGGCGACTTTCACGGCCCGCGGCACGACCAAGAATCCTTATGGCGAACCGAGCGAGTTTGTCGCCGCGGCGCCGTACACTTTCACCCGCAATCCGATGTACCTGGGGGTGGCGCTCGCGCTGCTCGGATGCGCGGTGTTGTTCGACTCGATAGTAATGTTGCTCGCTCCGGCGGTGTTCTACGCGGCGATCGACACGATCGTAATTCCGCGTGAGGAACATACGATGCTCGAGCGGTTCGGCGAGCAGTATCGCGAATACCAGGGGCGCGTGCGCCGCTGGCTGTGAGGTTTGACGTATCAGGCCGGGCGCCCGAGCGGCGCATCCGCCATAAAGGAGAAGCGTCGTGATTCTATCCAGATTGTTCAGTCTGATCGGCGGCAAGTTCAGCCGCTGGCTCAAGGTGCGCGAGGCGAAAGATCCCGAAGCGGTCTATGAAGCCGCGATAACCGATCGCCTGCGCCGCTATCATCAGCTCAAGAACGCCGCTGCCGGCGTGATCTACATGCGCAACAAACTCGAGCGCGAACTCGGCGCGAAGAGCGCCGAACTTAAGGAAGTGGACGAAGAGGCCGGGCAGGCCGCCGACATGAACGAGGATAATTGCGCGCTCATCCTAATCGGGCGCAAACACACCCTCGAAGCCGATTGCGCGCGCCTGCGCGAGGAACTCGCCGACCTTACCCGAGAGGCCGAAGACGCCAAGAAAAATCTGGTCTCGTTCAAGGGTGAGATCGAAAAACTCAAGATCGAAAAAGTCCGGATGCTCGCGCGGCTCAAGAACGCGCAGGCGCGCGTGCGGATTCAGGCGGCGCTCGAAAGCCTGTCGTATGACGACGACCTCCGCGCGCTCGAGGAAGTGCGCGAGTCGATCGCGCGCACGCTCGCGCAAGCCGGGGTGAATCGCGAGATGGGCGACTCGGGACTCGACGCCAAACTCGAGGAGATTCGCCGCCGCACCGCCGAGACCAAGGCCCAGGCCGAGCTTGCCGAACTCAAGCTCAAGCGCCGTCCGCCGCTGGCGCCGCTGGAAATCTTCACCCAGGCCGCCGACGCCGCGGCGGCCACCAACGGCATCGCCCGCTCGCCACGCGCGGATTCCTGACCCGCGATGCGATTCAAAAGAGCGAACGGAGTTCGCCGATAGGCGCGGGGATGGGATCGCCATGCTGCTTCAGGCTTTCGAGGTAGCCGGCGATTGCCGCGCTGATGTTGCGGACGGCCTCTTGCCGGGTGGCTCCCTGCGATATGCAGCCGGGCAGTGCGGGTACCTCGACGACGAAGACTCCGTCTTCATCGCGATTAAGCACCACTCTGTATTTTGTCTTGGTGCGCATCGCTTCAACCCCTGAGGATTATAGCATCCGGCGCGCCGCATTCGAGACGCGCGTATCCGGTGAGATCCCGCGCGGGCGCTCAGCGGCGGAACAGGGCGGATTCGCCGATCTCGAGGCCGAGCGCGAAGCGGCGCAGCCAGTCGAGCGCGACCTGCGAGGTGAGCAGCTTCACCCAATCGCGCGTGCCGCGCATCTGGTAACGGCGCGAGGCCGTCACGCCGTCGGAATCAAGCGCGATGCAGACCGTGCCGACCGGCTTGTCGGCGGTGCCGCCGTCGGGGCCGGCGATTCCGGAAGTCGCGATCGCGAGATCAGCGCCGAGGCGCTTGCGCGCTCCGGCCGCCATCTCGCGCACGCACTCTTCGCTGACCGCGCCGAACTTTTCGAGCGTCGCGGGATGCACGCCCAGGATGCTCGCCTTCGCGTCGTTCGAGTAGGTCACCAGATCGGCGAGCAGATAATTCGAGCTGCCGGGGATATTGGTCAGGCGATGGCCGATGAGTCCGCCGGTGCACGATTCCGCGATCGCGAGCTTGAGTTTTTTTTCGGTGAGCAGCCGGCCGACGACTTCTTCCATCGAGGCGTCGCCCTCGGCGAACAGGAACTGCGAAATTTTTCCGCGCACGCGCCCGGCCAGCTCCTCGAGCTTGCGCTCGGCCTCTGCGGGCTTGCCCTCGACGGTCAGGCGCAGGGAGATTTGCGGAAAGCTCGCGCGCAGGCCAACTTTCGCTTCGCCCGGCCCGATCAGCCCGGCGACGGCTTCGTCGAGCGCCGACTCGCTCATCCCGAAGGTCTGGAAGATGCGGACCGCGAACACCGAGTCGGTGCCGCGGTTTTTTTGCAGCCACGGCACGACCCAGTTTTCCATCATCGGCTTCATCTCGCGCGGCACGCCGGGCAGCACGATCAACTCGCAATGATGCCCCTCGTGGTTCATCGGCATCCGGAAGCCCGGCGCGGTGCCGAGCGGATTCGGAATGATCTCGGCGCCTTCGGGAAAATCGGCTTGCTTGAGATTGTTTTCCGGCATCACGCGATTGATCGTCGAGAACATCCGCCTCATCAGATCGACCGACCCCTGATCGCGCACCAGCTTGACGCGGGCGACACGCGCGATGGTTTCGGTGGTGAGGTCATCGACGGTGGGGCCGATCCCGCCCGTCGAGATGACCACGTCAGCCATCGCGATCGCGGTGCGCCAGGCCCATTCGAGGCGTTCGGGAACGTCGCCCACGGTCAGCACGGCGACCAGATCGATTCCATTCTCGGCGAGCTTGTCGGACAGATAGTTGGCGTTGGTATCGACGACCTTGCCGCTGGTGATTTCATCGCCGGTGGAAAGTATAACCGCCCGTTTGATCATCGAAAGCTCCTTGTCAGTTCACGCCGCCCCCGCACCCAGAAGGTTCAGAGCAGGCGCCATGCGATCTGCAAAACGATATTGGCATAGATCGCGGCGGCCAGATCGTCGAGCATCACGCCGCTTCCACCGCCGAGTTTTCGATCGATAAGCCCGGCGGGGAAGGGCTTGACGATATCGAAGATCCGGAACACCACGAAGCCGGCGAGCATCCAGACCGGCGTCAGCGGATTGGCGCACATCGTCGCGACCATCCCGAGCACTTCGTCGAGCACGATCTTTGGGCTGTCATGTTCGTCGAAAATAATTTCCGCCTTGCCGGAAATCCAGCATCCGATGCTAAACGCGAGTGCGAAAATCGCAAGCGCGAGCGCGGGCGAATAGGCCCATAGCGGTCCGAAGCCGAACCACATCACGGCCAGCCCGACCACCGAGCCGGCGGTGCCGGGTGCGACCGGAGAGTAGCCGCTGTAGGCGCCGGTGGCGAAAAAAATTATTAGTGCGCGCATGCGATTGATTCAGCGGCGCGACGATAGCACGGACATGGCGCGCGCAGAAGAACGGCCCGCGCCCGCGGCGGCGCCGCGCGGCAATGGCGCCCGCTATTCGGTGAGCGGGATCGGCATTTCCTCGGCGGCGACCTCAACTGCGGTCACGCCCTCGATTCCGCGCGCGACCTCGACGACCATCGCATCCCACGGCGCAACCAGGCCGGGGCCGGCCAGGCTCACCGCGCCGGAATTGCATCGCACGGCGATCTGCGCGTCGCGGACTTTCGGATGCGCCAGCAGCGCCGCGTGGACCTGCGCCGCGATAGCGGCGTCGCGCAGCGATTCGCGGGCGCCAGGCGCCGCGGTCTCATCGAGGATCCGCGCGCCTTCGGCCAGCAGCGCCGCGATCGATTCCAGCGGATGCGCAGCGGTGTTGATCGTCAGGTCGTAGAGGGTGGGATCATCGATATCGACACCGCTCAAGGTCTGGCCGCGCTCGTGCAGTTCGCGATCGTAGTCGCGGACATATTTTTCGGCGGCCTGCGGATCGATTTTTTCGTCCGCGCTGGTTTGCCGGACCCGCGCCGCGAACGGCGCCGTCACCCGCACCCGCAGAGCGCATCCGGCGCCGGGGGTCTGGTGCGCCAGAATCCGCCCGGTGGCGACGATCTGATCGGAGGCCAGCTCGCGCAGCAGCACCGCGCGCACGAAAGCCAGGTAGCGATGGCTGTCGGATTTGCCGCGCTGCCAAAAATGCGGAGTGCGCAGGTCGAAGACCAGCAACTGATCGGTGCTGACGCCATAGCGACGCCCGGCTTCGGCCACGATCTCCTCTCCGGTGATGAAGCGGAAGCCAAGCCGGGCGGCGGCGAGCCGTCCGAGTTCGATTCCTCTACTGCCAATCTGCTGACTGATTGCGATAACGGCCATGTGTGGCTCCCCGCGAGGTGGCGCAAGCGTCGTTGCCGCGGATTGTAGATGCGCGCCCGCCCAACGGCAAACGGGCGCAACGGGATCGCGGCGTGATGATGGTCCGCGCGCTCACGCTTCGGAGTTTCCCGGCGGCCTGCTAGGATTTGCGTGCTTGAGAGTCCGGACGCCGGTGAACACGGAGAAATCGATGGCAAATAAGATCGCGCGGCCGCACATGGCCGGGGCCGAAATCAGTCCCAAAGCGGTACGCGGCGACATGAGCGCCGCGGATCTGGTCGATTGCGCGTTCCTGGCTTACAACGGGCGCAAGCTGCGCGACGCGTGCCGCCTGTTCGCCGAAAAGATGCTCGAAGAGGATGTGTTCGTGGGCATGAGCGTGACCGGCGCGCTGACGCCCGCGGGACTCGGGATGTCGTGCCTGATTCCGCTGATCGAGCACGGGTTCATCGACTGGATGGTCTCGACCGGGGCGAATCTTTATCACGACACGCATTTTGGAATCGGGCTCAAGATGTATCAAGGCTCCGCCGAGACCGATGACGTGGCGCTGCGCAAAGCGGGCGTGGTGCGAATCTACGATATTTTTTTCGACTACCGCGTGTTGCTTTCGACCGACGCGTTTTTCCGGGAGATCGCGCGGCTCGACGAATTTCAGCATCCGATGAGCACCGCCGAATTTCACTTTCGCGCCGGGCGCTACGTCGCCGAGCGCGAGCGGATTTTGAAGATCGGCCGCAAATCGCTGCTCGCGGCGGCCCACCAGCACGCGCTGCCGATCTACACCTCGTCGCCGGGCGACTCGTCGATCGGGATGAACCTGGCGCTGCTCGAGATGGAAGGCTACGGGCTGCGGCTCGATCCGTTGACCGACGTGAACGAGACCGCCGCGATCGTTTACGCGGCCAAGCGGATGGGCTGCAAGAGCGCGGTGTTCATCCTGGGCGGCGGCTCGCCGAAAAACTTCGTGCTCCAGACCGAGCCGCAGATTCAGGAGGTGATGGGGGTCGCGGAAAACGGGCATGACTATTTTTTGCAAATCACCGACGCGCGGCCCGACACCGGAGGGCTTTCGGGCGCGACCCCGTCCGAGGCGGTGAGCTGGGGCAAGATCGATCCGGACAAGCTGCCCGATACGGTGGTGTGTTACGTGGACTCGACCGTCGCGCTGCCGCTCATCACCGCCTACGCGCTCGCGCGGCGCAAGGCGCGCAAATCGAGGCGGCTCTATGAGCGGCGCGCCGAGCTGATGGAGACGCTTGCCGCCGCTTACGCCAAGGTGCGCAAGCGGCGGCTTCAGCGCGGTGAGTCGTGAAGCACGGGAAGCATCAATCGCCGCGGGCGCGAAATGCCGCCGCGCGAATCGCGAAGCAACCGGCGGCCGCGAAGAAAATCGCGCGCGGCGGGGGCGGCGATCTGTCGCGCGAGCTGGCGCTCGCGAAAAAAGCCGCGCGCGCCGCCGGAGAAATTCTGCGCGGACATTTCAGGCGCGGCGGCTACACAATCGCATCCAAGGGCAAAGACAATCCCGTCACGCAGGCCGACCTCGAGGCCGACCGGATGCTCAAGCGGATGCTGCACGATCCGTTTCCCGAATACGGATGGCTCTCCGAAGAGACGGCGGACAGTGCGGACCGGCTCGCGCGCAGGCGGGTATGGATTGTCGATCCGCTCGACGGCACCAAGGAATTCATCAACGGGGTGCCGGAGTTTTGCGTGGCGATCGCGCTGGTTGAAGACGGCGATCCGATCCTGGGGGTGACCTACAATCCCATTCGGCGCGAGATGTTCTGGGGCGCGCGCGGCGCCGGATGCCATCTAAATGCGCGCCGGGTGCGGGTCAGCCGCACCCGGATGCTGCATCGCGCGAAAGTCCTTGCCAGCCGCAGCGAGGCGGCGCGCGGCGAGTGGCAGGTCTTTCACGGCCGCCTGATCGTGAGCCCCACCGGCAGCGTCGCCTACAAGCTGGCGCTGGTGGCGGCCGGGATGGGCGACGCGACGTTTACGCGCTCGCCGAAGAGTGAATGGGATATAGCATCGGGCGCGGCGCTGGTAGCGATCGCGGGCGGAACGATTACCGACATTCGCGGACGCAGGCTCGGCTTTAACAATCGCGACGTGAAACTCGAAGGGCTGATCGCCGACAACACCGCCCTGCACGCCCAGTTGCTGAAGGTCGCGCCGCATCCTCCGCTGGTGGGCGAATGACGCCGCGGCGCGCGGCGCTCAAAAATTGTACATTCGCTTCGCTTCGGCGCGGAGTTCGGAGCGGAAGTCCGGATGCGCGATCGCGATCATCGCGTTGACGCGCTCGCGGATACTCTTGCCCTTGAGAGTCGCGATTCCATACTCGGTCACTACGTGATGCACGAAGCCGCGCGGCGCGGTGACCACGCTGGCCGGCATCAGCGCGGGCATGATGCGCGAGATGCGCGCGCCGTTTACGATCGAGCTCGAGGGCATGACAATCACGGTGGTGCCGCCGCCCAGGCACGCGCCGACCACGAACGCGGTCTGGCCGCCGGTGCCGGTGTACATGCGGTGGCCGATCGATTCGCTGTTGGCCTGTCCGGTCAGGTCCACCGCCATCGCGTTGTTGATCGCGATCAAACCTTCTTCGCGGGCGATGAGCCGGATGTCGTCGGTGAAATTGAAATCGTAAAGCTGGAAGCGGGGATTGCCGTCGATATAGTCGAGTTCGTCGCGCGGAGTGAGCGGCGCGATCCCGCTGCCAACCACCAGTCCCGGGAAGATCTTCTTGTATTTGCCGGTCAGCACGCCATCGCGCACCAACTGGGCCGTGTGCAGCGGAATAATTTCGGTCTGCATGCCAAGATCGTGATGGCCGCGCAGATGCGGCATCAGCGCGCCGGACATCGAGCCAACGCCGACCTGGATACTCGCGCGGTCGGGGATCAACTCGCTTGCGACCGTGGCGCACACGGTGTCGATTACTTTGCCCTCTTCGGCGGACGGCACGGGCAGCGCGAGTTTCGGCAATTCGAGGGTCCGTTCGACGAAAAAGTCAATTTCCGAGATATGCAGTTGATTATCGCCGCCGACGCGGATGAAGTTCGGATCGATCTCCGCGATCACGGTTTTGGCGTTGCGGGCCAGCAACTTCGACATGATGTTGACTTCGCCAAAATTGACGTAGCCATCCGCGTCCGGCGCGCCGACGCTCACGATATAGATATTGAAATTTTCCAGCGCCGTCGGCAGGTGTCCTTCGCGGTAATACTGTATGGGCGTGAAATCCGCCAAGCCTTGCGTGTAGAGATCGCGGTCGTATGGCGAAATATAGTAGGACTGGAGTTTGAACCGCTCGCCCAGCCCGGGCAGGTTCCAGTCGTGAACCGCGGCGCCGTGGTTGACTGTCACACCCTCGATCTCCATCAACCGCGCGGACACCGCGGCGCACATCATGAAGGGAGTGGCCTGCGCGATCGACATGCACACGCGATCCCCGGACTTGATCTGGGCGGCGGCCTGCTCGGGACTTACGAGCCGATCTCCGAGCCTCTGGCGCCAGCCGGCGTGCGACTTGATATTCGGCGCGATTGCCATCAGGCGGCCACGGCGGCGAGGTTCGGATTGATGCCGAGGTCGCGCAGCATCGAGCAAGTGCGATCGTTGAGCAGCCCGACCTTGCGCATGTTCGAGACGACGGTGGTGTGCATCTCGCGTTTGAACAGCTTGCGAAAGACGGTGTAGTCGTTTCCGCTCGCGGCTTGCTTGCGGGCGCGTTTGACCTCGCCGATCTCGGCGGCGTTCATGCCGACCGCTTCATATGCCTCGGCGGGGAACTGGCCGCTCAGGACGAGATGAATCGCATCGCGGGTGAATTCCTCGAGCTCGCGCATATCGCCGGCGTTCAGGCTCGCGATCGCTTCGGGCAGGCTCAAAACCGAAAAACCCATGTGGCGCGATTCGTCGGCCAGGATACGTTTACAGATTTCGCGCAGCAGCGGATCTTTCGCGGTCTCGCCCAGCATCCGGAACAGCGCCACCGCGAAGGTTTCGGCGAGCAGTTGCAGACCCACGGTCTTAACGAACCATTTGCCATGTCCAAGGATATAATCGAACAGGGTCTTGATATTGCCGGTGATCGGATAGACGCGGCCGCCACACTTTTCGAGCAGGTAGCGGCTCAGGACCTCGGCGTGGCGCGCTTCATCGACCACCTGGGTGGCCTGGAAAAACTTCGCGTCGTTGGAGGGAACCATATCGACCAACTGGCTGCAGGCAAGCATCGCGCCTTCCTCGCCGTGCAGGAGTTGCGACAGCCGCCACGACGAGAACTCGAGGTTGAGCTGCGCCATGTGTTTGCGATCGAGCCGGGCGAGCGCGCTGGTGCCGTAACCGTCGATCAGTTCATCGGCGAAAATTCCGGCTTCGTAATCCACCGGCCGGGTCCAGTCGATATCGCGGGCGGCGTTCCACTGATCGCGCTTGGCGTTCTCATAGAGGCGGCGCATATCGGGCGCCTCGCAGACATAGGAACGCTGAAAGACGGTTTCAAGCGTGGTTGTGATCCGCTCTGATGTTTCGCTCATCGGCCGGAACCTCTAGCGCGCAGGTAGATTGAGTTTGAGCCTAGCAAATTTGGCGGCGTGGCGGGAACCGTTCAAATGGCAGGCAGCCACGCCGAGCCGGATTGCGCCTTGACTGTTTCGGCGCAAACATAAATGCTGGCCGTTCGCGGAGAGGTTCGGGAGTCTGGCTGAACCGGCGTGACTCGAAATCACGTGAGCCCTAGTGGTTCCGGGGGTTCGAATCCCCCCCTCTCCGCCACCGAGTCTGTAATTTTTCACCTGCAATTTCGAGAAGGCAGTAATTGCGCGCGGGGCGTGGCGCTTTT